>ERZ772867.164-NODE-164-length-95639-cov-20.137628_pt1 | contig 95639 bp, 65 predicted proteins | sample MGYA00511341_ERZ772867 | MGnify/ENA primary metagenome ERZ772867 (study PRJEB29015, sample SAMEA2737707) | human gut metagenome | biome: human gut; feature: human-associated habitat; material: faeces | place: China | collected 2012 ... | reverse complement strand
AGTCCCTTGCGGCGTAGTTCTTATTTAAGCCGTCCAAGTTTTGGGGTGCAGTTCAACTATGCTCGGGGCTCTTTTTAGTGCAAGGGGGACAGGTTGGTTTGAACCAACGTTTTGAAGTTGCGGTGGAATACGGACTGTTTTGGCCTTTTGAGCGGCTTTTCAGTCCCTATTTCACCGCAACTCATGATTGGTGCAAAGTAACCTGTCCCCAATGCGCCAAACAAGGAGTGTCCCTGAGTGTCGCCTAAATACCGTTTATCGACGAAAAAATACCGTTCATCGGTCATAATGATTGTTCTGGCTTTGGGCTTGTCTACAATAGCTCCCGTAAAAGAAATGCGGAAGGTTACCGAGTCCCTCGGACGTGGGCCTAACCAAAGTCTTTGAACGGGTGTGTCTCTATGGATGCATTCGCTTGATTTTGGTTGGGCTTTATTTATGAAGGGACATGCCACCATGGGTTTCTTTTCTCGCCTGATGGGCGGTTCGGATGAGCAGAAGACTGCAGCTTCCGAGTTCGAAATCCTCGCTCCCGTTTCCGGCGAGCTTGTTCACCTAGAAAAAACCAATGACCCCGCTTTTAGCAGCCGTGCAGTGGGCGATGGCGTTGCCGTGGTTCCCCAAGAGGGAACGGTGTGCGCTCCTGTTTCCGGCACCGTCGCGGCGCTGTTTCCGACTGAGCACGCGCTGGGCATCATGTCCGATGACAGCTCCGCTCAGGTGATGCTGCATATCGGAATCGACACTGTTAAACTTGAGGGCAAGGGCTTCCATGCGCTTGTTGCCCAGGGTGATCACGTTGACGCGGGCCAGCCCCTCGTCGAGGTCGATTTCGACGTGGTTCGCGCTGCCGGCTTTGATCCCACGGTCTTCGTTATCGTGTGCGAGCGTCCGGAGAACTCGACTCTTCGTGAGCATGCTTCCGGCCCTGTTGCTGTTAAAGAGCCTGTCGTCTGGCTTTCCGAGTAAATTCTTGTGGTGGGTACCGTGGTTATCAAGCGAGTTTTTAACAACAACGTCGCAATGGTCACTTCGGACGATGGCTCCGAGCTCATCGTCATCGGTCGAGGCCTCTGCTTTGGCCGTCATGCCGGCGATGCCATCGACGAGGCGTCGATCGAAAAGACCTACGCGTTGCAGGAGGGAACTTCTCAGGATTCGCGTACGATTGACCGCTTGGCACATCTTTTGGAGTCCATCCCCACCGTCAACCTCGTAATTTCCGAGGACATCGTTCAGATGCTTCGTCGAGAGCTCAATGTCGACATCAACGATAAGATTCTCATCGCTCTCGCAGACCATATCAGCCTCGCCCTCGAGCGCGAGCGCAAGGGCGTTCCCTGTGAGAATCCGTTGCTGCTCGAGATCCAGCAGTTCTATCGCAAGGAGTATGCGCTTGCGGGCCGTGCGCTGCAGATTATCAAGGAGTATATGGGCATCCAGATGAGCGAGGAGGAGCAGGGTTTCATTACCTTGCATATCGTCAACGCCACCATGCCGCAGCGCTCTGACCGCCTGATTGTTTCGGTCCAGCTTGTTCGCGACGTGCTTGCGATTGTTTCCGATCGCTATGCCACGACCCTCGATGACACCTCGCTGCCTTACGAACGCTTCGTTCGTCACCTGCAGTTTTTCGCACAGCGAGCGCTCGATCCTGCGGCCGGGCAAATCAACGGAGACGCGCTGTTCCGAATCGATGAAACGGTGTATCCGTGCGCATTCTCGTGCGCGGACGCCATAGCCGCCCACTTGTCGTCTACCTATAACGTTGTCGTTACCGATGCCGAGAAGAGTTATCTCGCATATCACATTGTTAACCTGCTTGGAGAACCTGGTCTCTAGGCATAACGTGCCCACACATCGATTGATATAAGGCAAGGCTCACGGTCTTGTCCAGGGCACACCTATCTCAATTTGCGGAAAAGGAAGGGGAGTACCGCTATGACCGCAAAAAAGAAGTTCAATTTCAAAGCGCCGTTGGAGGTGTTCGCGAAGTCGATCGTTCAGCCGATGATGTATCTCTCGGTTGCCGGCATCCTGCTCATCGTGGGCATCATTCTGACCAACAAGACCATCTGCGCCATGGTCCCTGTGCTGGGCTCCGGTCCGTTCCAGCTTGTGGGCGCCGTTGTCTATCAGTCGCTGATGTTTATCATCAACAACCTCTCGATTCTGTTCTGCGTGGGCATCGCCGGCGCCATGGCAAAGAAGAACAAGGGCCACGCTTCGCTGATCGCCCTGATGTCGTTCTTCCTGTTCCTGCAGGCCAATAACATCGTGCTCAACGCCACCGGTTCTCTTGCCGAGGCGAGCGGCATGCTCGGCCTTACCGGAACCGGCCAGGCCACCGTTATGGGCATCCAGGTGCTCGATACCGGCGTGTTCGGCGGCATCATTCTTGGTTGCATCACCGGTGCCGTGTTTAACAAGTACTCGAACAAGCAGTTCCCCATTGCCCTTTCGATGTTCTCGGGCGTTCGCTTCCCGTTCCTGATCATGATCATCATCTCCTGGATCATGGGCGCTGGCTTCTGCATCGTTTGGCCTCCGGTTCAGGGTGCCATCTCCTCCGTTGCCGGCATCATTAAGGAGTCGGGCAACATCGGTCTGTTTATCTACGGCATGCTCAACAAGCTGCTCGTTCCCACCGGTCTGCACCACCTCATCTACACCCCGTTCCAGTTCTCCGATGTGGGCGGCACCCTTACGCTGGGTGATCAGGTTATCGCCGGCGCCTATCCCATCCGTGTCGCCGAGATGGCAATGACGGGCCAACCCTTCTCCGATAGCACCTACTTCAACAGCTACACCTTCAACAACCTGTGGCCCTACATCGGTATCGGTCTCGCCTTTATCTTCACCGCTTACAAGGGGAACAAGGATAAGACCAAGGCCGTTATCATCCCGCTGATCATCACCGCCGTGCTCTCCTGTGTCACCGAGCCCATGGACTTCCTCTTTGTCTTTGCCGCTCCCGTGCTCTTTGTCGTTCACTCGGTTCTTTCCGGCATCTTCCTGGTCCTGCTCAAGGTCCTCTCCGTGCCCGCTTCGACTGCAGGCGGCATCATCAACATCGTGGTTTCCAACCTGGTCCTCGGTGTCGACAAGACCAACTGGCCGGTTATGCTGGTGCTTGGAGTCGTCAACGCCGCTCTGTACTTCTTCCTCTTCACCTTCCTTATTAAGAAGCTCAACCTCCACACGCCTGGTCGCGAGGAAGAGTCCGAGCTTGCTGAGTCCGTTGCCGAGGGCGAGGCCGCCGCGTCTGTCGCGGTGAAGCAGGGCGCTGTTGCCGCAGCTCCTGCAGAGGGCGTCGATGCGGGCATTGCCGACCTGGTCGCAGGTCTTGGTGGCAAGGACAACATCGAGGAGCTCGAGAACTGCTTTACGCGTCTCCGCGTGAACGTTAAGAACCCGGACCTCATCAATGAGGACCTCATCAACCACGTGCCCAACAGCGGCATCAACCGCAACGGCAACAATATCCAGATCATCTTTGGCATGAAGGTCGCCGAGATGCGCGACAAGGTCGAAAACGCAATTGAGAAGGAGCAGTAAACAATGATCATTACTCTGTGTGGTGGCGGATCCACCTTTACCCCCGGCATCGTCAAGTCCATCGCTCTTCGCAAGGACGAGCTCGACGTTGACGAGATTCGTCTGTACGACATCAACGAGGAGCGCCAGCGCAAGATCGGCGTGCTCGTGGACTGGATTCTGCACGAGGACCTCGGCCTGGACATCAAGCTCACGGTGACCACCGACAAAAAGACGGCTTTTACCGACGCGAGCTTCGTGTTTGCCCAGATGCGCGTGGGCGGCTACGCCATGCGCGAGCAGGACGAGAAGATTCCGCTGCGTCACGGTTGTGTGGGTCAGGAGACCTGCGGTTGCGGCGGCCTTGCCTACGGCATGCGCACCATCTTCCCCATGGTCGAGCTGATCGATGACGTTGAGAAGTACGCCAAGAAGGACTACTGGATTCTCAACTACTCCAACCCTGCCGCCATCGTGTCCGAGGGCTGCCGTGTGCTGCGCCCCAACGCTCGCATCATCAACATCTGCGACATGCCGATCGCGATCATCGACGTGGTTTGCGCCGCGCTCGATATCGACAAGAAGGATGTCGAGTACGATTACTTTGGCCTCAACCACTTTGGTTGGTTCACCTCGATCCGCCACAAGGGCGAGGAGGTGCTCCCGCAGCTGCGCGAGTACATCAAGGAGCACGAGATTCTGCTGCCTGATTCCTACCTTAAGGGCATGGGCTCGCTGATGTCCAAGAAGCCCGAGGAGGCCACCGACGAGCATCCCGAGCAGAACCGCCACACCAAGGGCAGCTGGTACTACGTCTGGAAGGGCGAGTACGAGATCATGGAGTGCTTCCCGGAGTACCTGCCCAACACGTATCTGAACTACTACCTGCAGCAGAAGGAGTTCGTCGAGCATTCCAACCCCGAGCGCACCCGTGCTAACGAGGTCGAGGAGACACGCGAGAAGAACCTCTTTGATGGCATCGACCACTACGAGAAGACGGGCGAGATCGACGAGAGCACGTTCTATGCGGGTAGCCACGGCGACTGGATTGCCGACCTGGCCATCGCTCTGAAGAACGATACCAAGCAGCGCTTCCTGGTCATCTGCGAGAACAAGGGCGCTATCCCCAACATGCCCTACGACGCTATGGTCGAGCTGCCTGCCTACATTGGCAAGAACGGCCCCGAGGTCATCAGCCGCGACAACATTCCGCTGTTCCAGCAGGGTCTTATGATGCAGCAGCTGAACTCCGAGAAGCTCGTGGTCGAGGCCACGATCGAGGGTTCGTACGAGAAGGCGCTCAAGGCCTTTACGCTGAACAAGACCGTGCCTTCGATGAAGGTCGCCAAGGAGGTTCTCGACGACATGATCGAGGCCAACAAGGGTTACTGGCCCGAGCTTAAGTAAAAGCAACAGGGTCGCTGACAGCATGCCTGGAGCAATGCCCCGTCCACGTGATTGCGTGGGCGGGGCATTGTCATTTGGTAACGCGTTTTATCAAATATGGCATTTATCTGCGGTAATGTTCTATTTCACCGCCGAGGGTGACATTTCATACCGCCTGCCGAACTGCGTGGAGACCTAACAACTTTTTAGGTCAGTGTTGTGCGTGTAGCAACTTCGCCCGGCCTCGCCTCCGGGCTGCCGCATGAGAGGGGATTTTATGGCACGACTGCACGTAATGGAACGCAGCCACGCTCAGGCCGTCATGGACGACCTACATGATGCGCTTGGGCGCCGTCTGGCGGTGAGTTCGCTCGCCCCGTGCCCCGTCGAGTTTACGGCGGCGCTCGTCAACCTGTGCTCCACCCAGAGCTGCGGCAAGTGCACGCCCTGCCGCGTGGGCCTGAGCGCGCTGAGCGACCTGCTCGCCGATGTGCTCGAGGGCCGCGCCGACGAGTCCATGCTCAACTTGATTGAGCGCACCGCCCGCACCATCTATCTTTCGAGCGACTGCGCCATCGGTTACGAGGCCGGCGCCATGGCACTCACCGCCATCCGCGGTTTCCGCGATGATTTTGAGCACCATATCCGCGAGCACTCCTGTGGCTTTGACCGCGAGGCCCGCGTCCCGTGCGTCTCGGGCTGCCCGGCGCACGTCGACATTCCCGGTTACATTTCGCTGGTCGAGGCCGGCCACTATGCCGATGCCGTCAAGGTCATCCGCAAGAACAACCCGCTGCCGCTCGTCTGCGGTTTGGTGTGCGAGCATCCCTGCGAGATGCACTGCCGTCGCGGCATGGTCGACGATCCCATGAACATCCTCGCCCTCAAGCGTTTTGCCGTTGAGCACGGCGACCTCAACGATTACAAGCCCAGCGTGGCCGACAACACCGGCAAGCGCGTCGCCGTGATCGGCGGCGGCCCGGCCGGTCTTTCTTGCGCCTACTACCTGGCCGTGATGGGCCACAAGGTGACCATTTTTGAGCAGCGCCACCACCTGGGTGGCATGCTGCGCTACGGAATCCCCAGCTATCGTCTGCCGCGCGAGCGCCTGCAGGCCGAGATCGACTGGATCATGAGCGCCGGCATCGATGTGGAACTCGACCACTCCGTGAACGGCGAGGAGCTCGCCCGTCTACGCGACGAGTTCGATGCCGTCTACCTAGCCATCGGTGCCCACAGCGACAAGAAGCTCGGCCTTCCGGGCGAAGAGGCGCCCGGCGTTGAGTCGGCCGTCAAGATGCTGCGTGCCATCGGTGATGACGAGCTGCCCGACCTAAGCGGCCAGCGCGTGTGCGTCATCGGCGGCGGCAACGTTGCCATGGACGTGGCACGCTCTGCCGTGCGCTGCGGTGCCGAAAAGGTAAGCATCGTCTACCGCCGTCGCATCTGCGATATGACGGCCCAGGATGCCGAGATCGCCGGTGCCCAGGCCGAGGGCTGCGAAGTGCTGGAGCTGACAGCCCCGCTCGCCATCGAGACGGGCGAGGACGGTCGCGTGAACGGCCTGCGCGTGCAGCCGCAGATTATCGGCGAGCCCCGCCGCGGTCGTCCGGCTCCGCGTGCCGCCGCCACGCCCGAGCACGTCATCCCCTGCGAGCGCGTGTTCGTCGCCATTGGCCAGGACATCGATTCCAAGCCGTTTGAGGAGATGGGCATTGCCTGCAAGTGGGGCTGCGTCGTCACCGATTCGGATGGCGCCGTGCCCAACTTCGATGGCCTCTTTAGCGGCGGCGACTGCCAGACCGGCCCCGCTACCGTCATCCGCGCCATCAATGCCGGCCGCGTGGCTTCGGCAAACATCGACCGCTATCTGGGCTTCGACCACAAGATCAAGCTCGACGTGGAGCTGCCGACCGTCCAGTTTAAGGGCAAGCACGAGTGCGGCCGCTGCGAGCTGGGCGAGCGCGAGGCCGGCGAGCGCATTCACGATTGGAATCTGGTCGAGCAGGGTCTCACCGAGCAGGAGGCGCGCCAGGAGGCGAGCCGCTGCCTGCGCTGCGACCACTTTGGCTTTGGCGCGTTCCGCGGAGGGAGGAACCTGGAATGGTAGAGCCCAACAAAACCACCGTCAGCGACAACACCGAAAACGGAGCGCACAATATGGTTAAGCTCACTATCGATAATTGCGAGGTCGTGGTTCCCGAGCACACCACGATCCTGGACGCAGCCAAGTCCGTCGGCATTCAGATTCCTACCCTGTGCTACCTGCGCGATCTAAACGAGATCGGCGGTTGCCGCGTGTGCGTGGTCGAGGTTGAGGGCTGTGACCAGCTGGTTGCTGCCTGCAACAACTACGTGCTCGACGGCATGGTGGTCCACACCAACAGCCCCAAGGCGCGCGAAGCCCGTCGCACCAACGTGCAGCTGCTGCTGTCCCAGCACGATTCGCAGTGCACGAGCTGCGTGCGCAGCGGCAACTGCAACCTGCAGACCATCGCCAATGACCTGGGCATTTTCTATCTGCCGTATCAAAGGCATTTGACGGGCGAGGGCTGGGATTTCGATTTTCCCATCATCCGCGAAAACGACAAGTGCATCAAATGCATGCGCTGCATCAAGGTGTGCGAGAGCGTGCAGGGCTTAGGGATTTGGGACCTGACCAACCGCGCCACGCATACCGCCGTGGGTACCCGCGGGCGCGCGCCGATCGGCAAGACCGATTGCGTCGCGTGCGGCCAGTGCATTACGCATTGCCCGACGGGCGCGCTGCGCGAACGCGACGACACCGAGACGGTGTTCGATGCTCTCGCCGATCCCGACAAGATCGTGCTGGTGCAGATTGCGCCGGCCGTGCGTAGCGCTTGGGGCGAGGAGCTCGGCATTCCGCGCGAGGAGGCAACCGTTGAGCGTCTGGCTTGCGCGCTGCGCCGCGTGGGCTTTGAGTACGTGTTTGACACCGATTTCTCGGCCGACCTCACCATTATGGAGGAGGGCTCCGAGCTGCTCGAGCGCCTGGGCGCCGCCGCCAAGGGCGAGGGTGACAGCCGCGGCTGGCCCATGTTTACGAGCTGCTGCCCGGGCTGGGTGCGCTTTGTGAAGGCGCGTTACCCCGAGTTTGTCGACAGTCTGTCTACGTCCAAGTCGCCGCAGCAGATGTTCGGGGCTATTGCCAAAACCTACTACGCCAAGGTGCTGGGTGTGGAACCAGAGCGCCTGTTCGTGGTGTCCGTGATGCCGTGCACGGCCAAGAAGGCCGAGTGCGCGCTGCCGAGCATGGTGGGCGAGGACGGCACGCCCGACGTGGACGTTGCGCTGACGGTGCGCGAGATGGTGCGCATGATCCGCGCGAACCACGTGAGCGTGGATACGCTGGTTGAGGAGCCGCTCGATACGCCGCTGGGCTTTGGCACGGGCGCGGGCGTGATCTTTGGCGCCACGGGCGGCGTGATGGAGGCCGCCGTGCGCTCGGCCTATTACCTGGTGACGGGCAAGAACCCCGACGCCGACTTCTTTACCGATGTGCGCGGCCTGGACGGCTGGAAGGAGGCCGTGGCCGATATCGATGGCACCAAGGTGCGCGTCGCCGTGGCACACGGGCTGGGCAATGCCGCCCGCCTGCTCGACGCGATTCGTGACGGCCGCGTGAGCTATGACTTCGTCGAGGTTATGGCATGCCCGGGCGGCTGCGTCGGTGGTGGCGGTCAGCCCATCCACGACGGTTGCGAGCTGGCTGCCGAGCGTGGCCAGGTGCTCTGGGGCCTGGATGCCGCTGCGGACATTCGCTTCTCGCACGAGAATCCCGATGTCCAGGCGTGCTATAGCGAGTTCTTGGGTGCGCCGCTCTCGCCGCTGGCCGAGGAGCTACTGCATACCGACCATCACGCATGGACGATGCCCAACGAGGGGACGTGCTAGCGATGCGCGCGTTTGATTTTGAGATGTCGCGCCGGGGGTTTGCCTCGGCGCTCGCCGCGGGCGCGCTGTCGCTCGCGCTCGCGGGCTGTGGCGGCGGGGCTGCCGGTGCCGGGTCCGTCGCGGGCTCTGCTGCCACGGACGGCGCCGGTGCTGCTGCGGAGCCGGTCGAGGTGCACGTCGCCTCGCTCAAGGGACCGACCTCGATTGGCCTGGTGCAGTTTATGGACCGGGCGGCCGATGGCGAGACGGACAATGAGTTCGACTTTGCGATCAACACTGCTGCCGACGAGATTGTGCCCAAGGTCATTCAGGGTGATATCGACATTGCCCTGGTGCCCGCCAACGTGGCGAGCGTGCTCTACAACAAGACCGAGGGCGCGGTGCAGGTCATCGACATCAACACGCTGGGTGTGATGAACGTTGTGACGGGCGACGCGAATGTGGCCTCGTTTGGCGACCTGGCGGGCCATACCGTCTATATGACGGGCAAGGGCGCCACGCCGGAGTACGTCATGAATTACCTGCTGGAGCGCGCGGGTCTGACCGGTCAGGTGACGCTCGAGTTTAAGAGCGAGCCCACCGAGGTGCTGTCGGCCCTGCTTGCCGACCCGTCCGCCGTGGGAGTGCTGCCCGAGCCGTTCAAGACCGCTGCCATCGCCAAGAGCGAAGGCAAGCTGTCGGCACCGGTGAGCCTGACCGATGTGTGGGACGAGCTGGCAGATGACACGGGCTCGCGCTTGCTGACGGGTGTGACCGTGGTGCGCCGCGCGTTTGCCGAGGAACATCCCGAGGCCGTGGCGGAGTTCTTGAACTGTCATGCGGCGAGCGTTAAGGCTGTCAATGCGGCGCCGGCAGACTGGGCGCAGGCCGTGGTCGATGCGGGCATCGTCGATAACGCCGCGATTGCCGAAAAGGCGATTCCCGGGTGCATGCTTGTATGCCAGACGGGGAAAGATATGAAGGCGGCGCTCGGTGGGTACCTGCAGGTGCTGGCCGATGCGGATGCGAGCGCCGTGGGCGGCAAGCTCCCGGCTGATGATTTCTACTACATGGAGTAGCCCGTGCGTGCGTTTGCTCGACAAATGACAGAGCGTATGAAGGCGGTGGCGGCAGCAGGTGCCGTCGCCGCCTTTTGGCTTGCCGTGTGGGTCTTCGCGGCGGCGCTGGTGGCGCAGCCACTGATCTTGCCGGGGCCGGGTGCTGTTGCCTTGGCGCTGCTGCGCCTGGTGTGCGATGGCGGTACCTGGGCGATTTTGGTGGGCTCGGGCGCGCGGATACTGGGCGGGCTGGCGCTTGCCGCAGTGTGCGGCGGCGTGCTTGCCGGGATTTCGTCACGGTTGCGGGCGTTTGCGCGCCTGGTGGCTCCGGCACTTTCGTTTGTTAAGGCGACGCCGGTTGCCTGCGTGGTGGTCCTGCTGCTTATTTGGTTGGGATCGGCGCGCGTGAGCATCGCCGCGGTCTTTTTGATGGCGCTGCCGGGCGTGTATTTTTCGCTGGCCGAGGGCTTGGCACAGGTGAATAAACCGCTGGAGCAGATGTTCCGTCTGCATGGCGTGCGCGGCTGGCGCCTGTTTTGCGCCCATACCTGGCGCGAGGTGCTGCCGTTTGTGCTTTCGTGCGCCCGCGCCGTGATCGGCATGAGCTGGAAGGCCGGCGTGGCAGCCGAGCTGATCGGCATGGCGGTGGGCACCGTGGGTGAGCGCATCTATCAGGTAAAGCTTTTGATTGAGACGGCTGATTTGCTGGCGTGGACCGTGCTGGTCGTTGCCGCCTCGTGGGCGTGTGAGCGCGTGCTGGTGTGGCTGCTGCGGGTTTCGGGACCCGTGGCGTGGCGCGTGGCCGTGCGGGCGCATGGGCATGGATTGCGCGGGCGTGCGGGGGCTGCGAGCGATAGCGCTGCGGCGGAGCTTGCGCTTGCCGTGGGCGATCGCGCGCCCTGGGCGCCGGCGCTGGATGGTCTGGTGCTCAACGTGCCCGCGGGTGGGCGCATCTGTGTGATGGGCGCTTCGGGCATGGGCAAGTCGACGCTGCTTTCGTTGGCAGCGGGGGAGTGCGCGCCGTGCTCCATGGTGTTTCAGGATGCACGCTTGGCAGAGGGCAGCTCGGCTTTGGATAACGTGCTGGTGTGTGCCGATGCGCGCGTGGATGCTTCGAGCGCTACGACCTTGCTGCGCCGGTTGGTGCCGGGGGTCGATGTGCATGCTCGCGTGGCCGAGCTTTCGGGCGGGCAGCGCCGCCGCGTCGAGATTGCCCGCGCACTGCTGTGCCCGGGCGGCGCGGTGATTCTTGACGAGCCCTTTACCGGCCTGGATGCCGCCGCGCGCGATGCGACGACCAAGGTCGTGCTCGACCTGCTCGACGGCCGCACGCTCTTGCTCGCCACACATGACGTCTCCGACGCTCAGGCCCTCGATATCTCGGACATCATCACGCTCTAAATACTAACTCAGCAACAAAATGATTCGTTTTCCTCCGTCCCCATGGGGTCGGGTGTGGTATTCTATCTGCGGGGTAATACTTAGGATTACCAAGTAATACCAACGCCGCAGAAACAAACTCCGGATGCGGGCCAATCGGGTTTCCTTCACAGCCCGTCGCCCAGCCGCGTGGCCCGCATCTATCCGCACCACCGTCGTTTCAAAAAGGAAGCGCCATGGCAGAACACATGACCCCCGTAGTCGCGAAGGTCTTGCCCGAGGAAAAGGCAGCCTTCGCGGCGGCAACCCAGCTCGTGGGCACCACGCCGTCCAACGCCATCCGCATGTTTATCGCTGCGTTCAATCGCTGCGGCACCTTCCCGTTCGACATCTCGCCCAGCGGGGCCTTTGGCACTGCACCCGATTCTCATCAACAATGACTGTCCCAAACTGCCGGCACTTGGGTGCCGGCACTTGGGGACGTTCCTTTTCTGCCGGCAGTTAAGGAACGTCCCCAAGTGCCGGGTTTTGAGGAGGTTGGCATGCTCAATGCGATGATTTGGGCGCTTGCCTGTTTTGGCGTCGTCGCTGCCGATATTGCCCTGAGCGTCGTTTTGTTCTCCGCCTTTGGCGTCGCATCGGTGTTCATGGGTTTTTCGATCGATGGCCTCGACATTCAATTGCTTCAGGCCGTCGCGCAGACGGCATCGTTTTTGATGGCGCTGCTGTGGTGGCGTTATCTGTGGCCGCGTTCGTTTATGGCACGCCGGCAAAGCGCACATCCGCTCGGCGGGGGAGCGCGTGGAGCGTGGAAACGTATTGCCTGCGTTATCGTGATTGGCCTGGCCCTGCAGGTGGTCGTTGGCTACGTGACCGACGCCGTGCTGTCGCTGCTGCCCGATGCCGCGGCCGACTACAGCGAGCTTGTCGAGGAAACAGGCATGGGCGACACCAGCTATCTCGCCGTCCTGACTACGGTGCTCGGCGCCCCATTTTGTGAAGAGCTGCTGGTGCGCGGCATTATTTTTGAGTTTTCGCTCCGAGCGTTTAATCCGCAGTGCCGCCCACTTTGGAAGCGCCGGCGTCGTGCGAGCGCGCAGGGCGGCGCCATGGTGCCCTGGGCGGCCCCGAGTACCTGGGGCATCGCTGTGGCTATCGTGCTGCAGGCTGCCATCTTTGGTTTTATGCACATGAACTGGGTACAGGGTTGCTACGCGGGTGCCGCCGGCCTCATCTTTGGTTGGGTGCTCGTGACGACCGGAAAGCTCCGCTACACGATCCTGCTGCACTTTGCCTTTAATGCCGGGTCGTATCTCATGACGTTGCTCTGGTTTGTGAATACGCCGTTCGACGTGGCAATTACGGTCGCTATCGCCGGCGTCATCCTCGTTGAGGCAATGCGCTCGCTGCGCCACGCGTGTGGGATGGACGCAGCGAGCGCACCGCTGCCCTAGTTGCGGCGTCCGCCGCCGTTGGCGCCCTGTCGTCCCTGGGCCGCGCGGTTACGGCCGGCGGTGTTCTGCGCGCGCGACATGCCGCCGTGGTCCTTGCTGCCCTTGGGTCCCTTGCCGGCGGCGCCACCGTGGGCTTTGCCGCCCTTCTTGCCGGTGCCATGCCCACCGCCAGCAGACGTCTCGCCCGGGCGTGGCGGCACGGGGCGAATCAGACAATGCTTGGTGTAGCCGATCAGGTCACGACGCCCGGCTTTTTCCAGCGCCTCGCGCACCAGCTTGTAGTTCTCGGGCTTGCGATACTGGATGAGCGCGCGTTGCATGGCCTTCTCGTGTGGGTCGCGCGCCACATAGATCGGCTGCATGGTGCGCGGGTCCACGCCGGTGTAGTACATACACGTCGACATGGTGGACGGCGTGGGGTAGAAGTCCTGCACCTGCTCGGGCATGTAACCCATGTCTCGCACGGCCTCGGCAAGGTCCACGGCTTCCTTCATGGTTGAACCGGGGTGGCTCGAGATCAGATACGGCACCACATATTGTTTAAGACCGTATTCGCGATTCAAGCGCTCAAATTTGCGGCAGAAAGCATCGTAGACGGCTCGGCTCGGCTTGCCCATCACAGACAGCACGGCATCGCTCACGTGCTCGGGCGCTACGCGCAGCTGGCCCGAGACATGGTGTTCCAACAGCTCGCGTAAAAACTCGTCCGAGGCGTCGGCCATGGTGTAGTCAAAGCGGATGCCGCTGCGCACGAAGACCTTCTTGACGCCCGGCAGCTGGCGCAGGTCGCGCAGCAGCTGCGTGTAGCCGCTCTCGTCGACCACCATGTTCTTGCACACGCTCGGCCACAGGCAGCGCTTGTTCTTGCATACGCCGTGCTTGAGCTGCTTGTCGCAGGCAGGGCGGCTAAAGTTTGCCGTTGGGCCGCCCACGTCGTTGATGTAGCCCTTAAACTCCGGGTCGCGTGTGAGCAGCTCGGCCTCGCGCATGATTGAGTCGTGGCTGCGCATCTGCAGCACGCGGCCCTGGTGGAAGGTGAGCGCGCAAAACGAGCACTCGCCAAAGCACCCGCGGTTGGAGCTAATGGAAAACTTGATCTCGGCAAAGGCCGGCACGCCGCCCGCCGCGTCGTAATCGGGATGCCAATCGCGTGCGTAGGGGAGCTCTGCCACCTCGTCCATCTCATCGGTAGTGAGCGTCGCCGACGGCGGGTTTTGCACCACATAGACGCTGTTGGGGTAGGGCTCTACCAGGCGATGACCGGTGATGGGGTCCATATTCTGCTGCTGCACATTAAAGCTGCGCGCGTAGTTGAGCTTGTCGGCGGTAAGGTCGTCCCAGCTGGGCAGCAGATCGTAGTCGTAGACCTCGTCGAGCGAGCCTGTGCGGTAGACGGTGCCGTTGATATAGGTGATCTGATCGACGGGCAGCCCCGCGTCGAGCGCGTCGGCGATCTCGACAATCGCGTGCTCGCCCATGCCGTAGATGAGGATGTCGGCGCCCGAGTCGAGTAGTACCGAACGCTTGAGCTTGTCCTGCCAGTAGTCGTAGTGGGCCAGGCGGCGCAGGCTCGCCTCGATGCCGCCGATGATGATAGGAGCGTCCTTGAACGTCTGGCGGATGAGGTTGCCGTAGACCGTGACGGCTCGGTTGGGACGGCGCCCCTCCTCGCCGCCGGGGGTATAGGCGTCGGTGTGGCGGCGGTGCTTGGTCACCGAATAGTGGTTGACCATGGAGTCCATGTTGCCGGCGCTGACGAGAAAGCCCAGGCGCGGCTCGCCGAGCACGCTGATGCTGGCGGGGTCGGTCCAGTCGGGCTGGCAGATGATACCCACCTTGTAACCGTGCGCGTCGAGTACGCGGCTGATGATGGCCATACCAAAGCTGGGGTGGTCCACGTAGGCGTCGCCGCAGATGTAGACAAAGTCGCACTGGTCCCAACCGCGCGCATCCATGTCGGCGCGGTTGACGGGGAGGAACTTATCGCGGCCCGGACGCCAGGGACGGACAGGTGCTGTCGAGGCATGAGTGGTGTGGCCGCTCTGGGCCTTGCCGCCGCGCTTTTGCTGCTGGCCCTGTTTGCCCTGCTGACTGCGCTGGTTGTTCTGAGCGTGCTGAGGCTTTTTTGCCACGATCCCTCCCGGTGTTTGTATGCTGCACGTAATTGTAACCAGTCTTTTTGGGACGGGGCTAAAAAGACTGGTGGAGTACATGGGCTGGCGGATCGGCGTGTCGATGCGGGTGCCGTTTGTTTCCAGACTGTGTATCCCCGTGTCGAAGGGGCCGTCTCGCGCGCACGCCATGTTGTCAATGGGTTACAGTATGAACGGCGGCTATATGTCCGCCAACGCACGAGAGAGTCGTCAACAAGGAGGATGCACGACGATGCAGCGTGCCAAACAGATATCGGAGTCTATTGAGCTGGGCATCATCTTGGCGCTCGCCGGTGGCTTTATGGACGTGTATTCGTACATTGGGCGCGACCATGTTTTCGCCAACGCACAGACGGGCAACATCCTGCTCGTGGGCGTGAGCATCTCGGAGGGCAACTGGGCACTTGCGGGGCGCTACTTCTTCCCTGTGGTGTCGTTTGCCGTGGGTATTATGCTTGCCGATCTGGTACACGAGCGGTTTGGCAGCGTGATCCACTGGCGTCAGGTGACGGTGTTCTTTGAAGCCGTCATCTTGCTGGGCGTGAGCTTTATCCCGGGCGGCAATTTCAACCTGCTCGCCAACTGCCTCACCTCGTTTGCCTGCGGCATGCAGGTCGAGAGCTTCCGCAAGATCCACGGTCACGGCATCGCTACGACCATGTGCATCGGCAACTTGCGCAACGCGCTGCAAAACGTGGACGATTACATCATCACCCACAGGCGCGGCTTTTTGGAAAACGGCCTGCTGTACTTTGGCGTGATCTTTACCTTTGTGTTTGGCGCTGTGTTGGGCAACTGGTGTATTGAGCGCATGGGCCTGCACGCCATTGCGGTGGCGAGCGTGCTGCTGTTTATCGCGTTTGCCATCATGTTCATCGACCGTGAACGCGATTTGCACAGGAAATGGGCCCGCATCGTAGCTGACTGGCAGACCACGAGTCTTAAGCGCTAAGGTGCATGTTCGTAATGACAAGATTTGACGTCAGCAAAGCGTGCTGCTTGAGGCTATAGAATAAAAATGCCATCTTTCTAGCTATAATTATTAGTTGAGGGGATGGACATATGCCAGAGCTTTTTATTCAAAATAAGACGACAGTAATCAAGTTGATGGTGCTCTGCATTTTATCTGCCCTGGTAGAGCTGTCTGTTGTTAAAGCTGAATCGTTGATTATAGACTATGGCCTGCTTCGCTCTAATTATCGTAACGTTTTATACATTGGGTTAGGCCTGCTAGTATTGCTCTCAGTTGAGCTGGTGACAAACCTGTTCAGATCAAAATATGCGGAGCAATTGGCTTCCGATGGCGCTAACTGCTTCTATAGATTGCTTGCCCGCCGCGCTTTAGAGCGGCCCTTAGTTTTAGCAAAAGACAGTGACTACCTGTTATCGCGCATTGAAGAGGCTGGGAACCTACAGCCGATGATTGGAATATTTACAACTGCGTTTCTTCCGTGCTTAGTGACGGGTTTGGCATCGTTTGTGGCGCTATCTAATATCTCTTTGTTGCTTTTGATCCCTGTTTGTGTTTCGGCATTGTTTATTTCGCTTCTATATCCGTTCGCTCTTAGTAAGCTATCGACTAAGAGCGAAAAGGCATTGGAGGCCCAGGCGAGGGGTTCTGCTTATTTAGCCCAACTAATAAATTGTCGACTTTACATTCGAATTTCTCGTTCAATTAACTTGGAATTACTTCGCTATAAAAAGATGCTTAAAGCCTGCAGGAACTCTCGAGTTGAGGAGAGTGTCTTTGCGAGATTGGCAACTGAAATAGTTAACGCTGGCAACATCATTACTGGCTTGCTTTCAGTTCTGCTGCTTATTTTCCTTGTGTTAAAGCGCGGGCTGACGGTCGGGATTGCGGTGCAGAGTTATCAACTTGTGCTTCTATGCTATTCTCCTTTTCCTCTTGTTCTGAATTGTTGGGCTCAGCTTCAACCGTCGTTTAGGTCGTTGCGCCGTGTCTTGGAATTACGTCGTCTTTTGGAAGCTGGAAAACCTAATTTGATATGCTTCGATCACGCTGATCGAATTAGTTGGAAAGGAATCAGTCTCTCGTTTTCGTCGAGCGAAACTAATGAGAGGATAACAATTCCAGATTGCACGATACAGGCACCTTGTCTGGTTTTAGTAAGCGGCCCTAATGCATGTGGCAAATCTTCATTTCTGGAAGTATTGAATGGATTATTGTCGCCAGTTGCCGGCAGACTGTGTGTTAATGAGTCTACTGTCATTTTCGATGGCTTGACTTTAATCCAGCTACCCTGCGCAACTATGCCGCAAAGACATTTGATAATGGGGGGAACTTTCAGGAAGGCTCTTTACTATGGTCTTGTAGATATTGACTCTGAAAAACTCATCTATCTTTTGAAGGGTTTTAGCCTCGATAAATTATTTGAAGCCAATCCCATCATTGGAACTAGGGGACACAATTTGTCTGGCGGAGAACTGGCTTCTCTATTACTTTGTAGGGCCTTTTTGAGCAGCTATTCTATTATTATTTTGGATGAGCCTTGCAACAATTTAGATAATGCTTCGATATCCTTTTTGAAGGCGGTGGTTGCACAGGAGATGAAAGAGCGTATCGTCATCATTGCGGATCATGGACATGGTTTTGAACAATTTGCAGACTATGTAATACAGTTTCAGGAGCCAGAAAAACTATCTAGCTCCTGAACGTTGCTACCAACTGCTATTTGCGAGTTATTCGAGATGCTCTTCAATGCGAGCTCTAAGAAGGGCAATGGCTGTGGGTATGCCAATTGCGGCAGCTAATTCGGCTTTATCCAAAACCTGTATGCTAAAGCACGATTGTTTATCACATTGAAGAACGGTAACTGAAGATACCCTCACTTCCCGTTGGCTGAATATATCGTAATCTCCAAAAAGGAAGTTACCTTTTATTGAGTAATTCGGTATGTTCGTTATGCACTTCATCTCAAGTCTGTTTAGGCCATAATCGAACACCGCAACTTCCTTGTGTTCGATGACGAGCGCAACCCTGGGCATGTTACTAAAGCCACCGTCGACGACAGTAAAGAGCTTTTCATTTGTATCGTCATAAACGGTGTATTTAAGACTCAATAGCTGTCCTAGTGGACCCGTGAACCCATGTCTTTTGATGTTGAGGTTGTCTCCCACTGGGTTGGTGAGAGCTAGAGCATGCGGATAAGGGTTACCTTCAATTGAGATTCGATATTCGTTTGTAGCTGTCTTGCTCGATTTAGGACCAGTAGCCACCACGCGTCATCGCCTCAATCGCATTGGAACCGACTTCTGCTTCGTGCGGAGAATTACGCAGTACGTTGCAGTACATGCAGCTGCAATAACCGCATGGGCAATTTCTAATAAAATGAATGACGCTATTTACTGCATGCATGTTAAATGGTCGAATACTTCTCATGATTTGCCTCTCATTGTTCGATTGTTTCTGACTGTTCTATTACCTTCTTCACCTCCTCAACACTGTTGAACCCTATGTTTTCAATCGACGAGTACTCAACGTAAACAGAAAACCTGCTTTCAAGAAAAATTAGCAGTCGAACTAGATCCGATGAGGACAAGCTGAATGGGGAATTGGTCAATCGTTGATTTCTTAGATCTTGATCAAATTGAGTCAAATCCAAATCTCTAATATTGCTTATTGCTTTTTCGATTTCTGCGTAGATGGTTTCATCTTTACAATATGCTGTCATTTCAGTACCCCAAGATCGAAATCAAACAACTCGTCCTCGATTGTCTTGCAGCATAGTAATGATTCTTCTGGATCTAAGCTGGCTGAGAAACTGGGTATTCCTCTTAGTCGAAGTTCTCTTGCTGCTTGAATAGCTTTATCGCTAGATGAATAGCTTATTTGAAATTCATGCGTCTCCAACCCCTCTGTGGCGTCAAGTACTTCGTTTGTAATTTCAAATTGAACTATCTCTGCTTGCGTAAGCGTTTCAATTACGGGCATGAGCCCTAGCATTATGTCGTAGTCGGCTATCGTGTATGGGATATTGATAATGGCTAAGTCAGGGCAGAAAGCTCGACATGCAGCAATCGACCCCAATCCGTAATCTCCGAAAATGTGGTCGTTGTATTTCATAAGCACATTGGGCGTCTCTAATAGAGCTAGGTCGGATTTATCATTCTCAATGATGAGGTTGATCTGCTCATTCATTTTGATGACGGCAGATTGGCCACCATCAAAACTAAGGGTGTTGCAGCCCCAGATTTCATTTAAAGGATTGAAGCTCAACGCGCATAGATTGGGATGGTGCTTTCTCATCTCGCTAACGATGCTACTGAACGTTATTGTTGAATTGGCGGGTGTATATAGATTCCCGACAACAATTTTTGGTATCAGGGCTAATTCCTGTATGTCGCTTTTGCTAGACTCGATTCGTTCAGCGGCGAGTTGGCTGACAACCGTCTTATTTACAGAATGAGCGTAGGTTTCAGCGTGTTTACTAAATTCTACGAGTCCTGCGGCGCTTTCTTTCGTCGATAAAACGACAACCAGGTCTGATTCATCGATTGTCGTTACATAGTTAATTCGATTTCTTATGCCAATTTCCTTGCAATTAACAAGGTTGGCGACATCTAGGCCGTCCGGTAGAATGCCGCATGGCGTTGATACCCGGATATTGTAGCCATTTCCTAGCAATCCAATCAGAAGAGGATAGTCAGCTCTTGTGAAAGATATAAGTCCGATTGTCTTCATGATTTTTATCGCTTGTTCCTTTTTAGAGCTGTTGCAATGGACACTTCATGTCTATGAAGCTCAAAGCGAAGTATTTTCTGATTAAGTCGGTCAAAGGCAATTCGTTTTGAATTGTCGCATGCTGTTCGCTTGTAATCAGGGCTTATTACTCCTTCGCAATCTGCGCTTTTTATGCATTGGGTGCACAGCTGAAATGCCCAACATTTTTTACATGAATCGCTGGTCAGCTTTGAAACATTGATTATCTTTTCAATTTGACCTAAATCAAATCCTGAATCCAATGTGCCGATATACATTTCCTTCGTTGTTTCGCTGACCCTTTCGCAAGGAAGAAGCGCTCCTGCTGTTGTCACAAATAGACGCGTAACCCCTGGTTCGCATGGGCCACCGGGTATAGCTTTTGCTGGGATGTTCGAAGGTGCAAATCGCTTTATGTTTTGGTTGATGTTTGCAAGCGTATATGAAGCGAGCCTATCGTTGCGGTTTCCTTTTTCGATTTCGCGCTCATCCATAATTCTTGCTTTAAATAAGGCGTAATTTAGCTGACTTGAGAACTCGTCATTGTAGGGGGCGATACGTCCGTTGCGTTCCAGGTAGTTGAATTGAACATCGCAATCTTCGATATCTTTATCATTTATAAAGGAAGAGACTGTTTTATAGATGTTGTTCGTGTCGACTACGGCATTAAAATGAACATATTTGTTGCGTTCAGGATGGCTGTCTAAAACCATATGAACATTGTCTATAACTGTTTGGTATGAGGACTTGCCATTAGCGTAATGCCTAGACTTATCATGGATTTGCTGCGGCCCGTCAAGACTGATTAACAAATAGAATTCATGCCCAGAATCGAAGAAGAATTTAACCATTTCTTCAGATAAAAGAGAGCAATTAGTTGTAATTCGAAATGAGATGTGTTTTCCTTCAAATACCTGCTCTGCATATTGAGTAATTAGCTTAATTTCATTAAATCGAAAGAGAGGTTCTCCTCCATAAAATGCTACGACCGGGTTTGAGTTGTCGATCGAGTGCATCTTAAAGAATTCGATTGCATGTTTTGCCGTCGAAATGGACATGGAGTTATGACTGTGGGCTCTGTTGTATGAGGAGTTTCCGGAATAGATACAGTAATCACATCGGAAGTTACAAGATTGAGTCAGCTGAAGGGTTAGCATCCGTATATTTCTTTCCAGCTTAACTTTCAAAAGGTCAATTGATGGATAAGCGATATCCTGCAATGGCGAATCGCAGCAGTAGCCACATGATTGTAGTAACTGGAATTCTTGGTCTGATTTACAGGAGGCGTGGCAAACTTTGCCTGCTTGGACTTCTGAGATGTAATTGAAGAGATCTTTGCTTACTGCAAGTATCTCGTTTCGATTGGCATCATAAATGTAGTGGCCCAAGAGGGTCTTTATAGGTAGAACTAACATCTCTACCGCCTCTTTCATTTCACTAATGTTATTTAGTGAACTAAGATGTTTGCTATAAAGTATCCTTTTATAAACGTATTGTCAAACATATATTGCTAAAACAGAAACAATTTATAGACTGAGTTGGTCGTATTCTTTGGGCGATTGCTCCTATAATCTAGCCTTCGCTGCTGTCGGGAGGGAAGGACTAGGACTCCGTTATTATGTTGAAACGCTTTAACAATTTTGACGTTCTCACGTGTTTTTTGTTTCAAAAGCGTTAGGATGAGATTCATAGCGTGGGGCGTAATGGGTGCCCCGCACACGATGGGAGGCTATCAATGGCTAATCGTTTCGTTCTCAACACCATTTCTTACCATGGTTCCGGCGCCATCAAGGAGATCCCCGGCGAGCTCCAGCGTCGTGGCTACAAGAAGATCTTCGTCTGCTCCGACCCCGATCTGGTCAAGTTTGGCGTTACCGCTAAGGTGACCGACGAGCTCGACGCCGCCGGCATCGCTTGGAGCCTCTACTCCGAGATTAAGCCCAACCCCACCATCCAGAACGTCAAGGACGGCGTCGAGGCCTTCAAGGCCGCCGAGGCTGACGCTATCGTGACCATTGGTGGTGGCTCCTCCATGGACACCGCCAAGGCTATCGGCATCATCATCAACAACCCTGAGTTCGCCGATGTCCGCAGCCTCGAGGGCGTTGCTCCCACTAAGAACCACGCCGTGTTCACCATCGCTGTGCCGACGACCGCCGGTACCGCTGCCGAGGTGACCATCAACTACGTCATCACCGACCCCGAGAAGGTCCGCAAGTTCGTGTGCGTCGACACTAACGACGCCCCCGAGGTCGCCGTCGTCGACCCCGATATGATGGCTTCCATGCCCGCCGGCCTGACCGCCTCTACCGGCATGGACGCTCTGACCCACGCCATCGAGGGCTACACCACCAAGGGCGCTTGGGAGCTCTCCGACATGTTCCACTTTGAGGCTATTAAGCTGATCAGCGAGAACCTGCGTGACTCCGTCGCCGAGGCCAAGTCCGGCCAGCCCGGCTCCGGCCGCGAGGGCATGGCCCTTGGCCAGTATGTCGCCGGCATGGGCTTCTCCAACGTTGGCCTGGGCATCGACCATGCCATGGCTCACACCCTGTCCGCTCACTACGACACCCCGCACGGCGTCGCTTGCGCCATGCTGCTGCCGATTGCCATGGAGTTCAACAAGCCGGTTTGCGCTGAGCGCCTGGCCAAGGTTGCCGTTGCCATGGGTGTTGACACCACGGGCATGAGCACCGACGAGGCTGCCGACGCCGCCATCGCCGCCGTCAAGCAGCTCTCTGCCGACGTGAACATCCCGCACGTCTGCGAGGCCATGAAGGCTGACGAGATCGAGGTTCTGGCCAAGGACGCCATGGCCGACGCCTGCTTCCCGGGTAACCCGCGCGAGGCGACGCTCGACGACGTCATCGAGCTCTTCAAGAAGATCTGCCCGGCTGCCTAGCCCAGTTTGGTGGTCCTTCGCCCGTAGGCGTATGGTCTTTTGACTTGCTGCTGGCCCCGCCGTGCTACGCACGGCGGGGCTTTTTGTGCTGCGTCAATGTCTTGAGACGGGTAAAACTAAAGCATGCTGCCCGCTGCGGATAGGTGGTGCACTTCCCAGCGTGCATTTTTGGGAGTATTCAGCAGGCTCTGAAAAATGCATAACGTTGTGAATGGGCCGTAGTGGCCCGCAGACATCATCGACAGCCATTGCGGACGGACTATCGATGAGCGGAGGGGGCCGTCGCCGCGTTTTTGGGTTGCAACGACCTGCAACCTTGCTGCAACCGCGTCGTTTTGTCGTTTGTGATGGGGCTGTTGGGGCTGCGGTGCTGAATACTCCGTTTTTTGCACGGTCTAGGGTGGGGCACCCTGAGACGAAGCAAAAAGATTCCTCATTTCTATGCAGATACCGATAGGATTTATGCAAGATTGGGATTGTAAGACGTGCGCGTGCACAAAACCGGTGCGGGGACGTCGGGAGGCGGCTCGGCTCCCAGAGCCTTGCGCGTGCAGAACGGTTAAAATCGGGACTCGGTCTTAGTTTTGCTTGGAAGGATGCACATGGCTTCTGTAATTGATGCTTCTCTAGAGGAGACGCTCTCCTATATCGCGGGACAGCTTAAGGCGCTTACCTCGATTGCCTCGCCTACGGGCTATACCCGTGCGGCTACTGACTATCTGATGGAGACGTTGCGCGATATGGGCTTTGGGCCCGAGCGCTCCAATAAGGGCAACGTGTTGGTTGAGCTTGGCGGCGAGGGCGAGCCGCTCGTGTTGGCGAGCCATGTCGATACCCTGGGCGCCATGGTGCGCTCCATTAAGGACAATGGTCGCCTGCGCCCCACGACCCTCGGCGGGCATCAGTGGTCTACGGCCGATGGCGAGAACTGCACCGTTTATACGCGCGACGGCAATGTCTACACGGGCGTGGTCCTCAATACCGAGCCTTCGGCGCATGTGGCCGATGAGCCGGTCAAGACCATCGAGAAGAACATGGAAATCCTGCTCGACGAGAACGTTGACAGCAAGGACGATGTGCTCGAGCTGGGTATTCAAACCGGCGACATCATCGCTATGGATCCGCGCACCACGGTGACGGAGAGCGGCTACATCAAGAGTCGCTTCCTTGACGACAAACTGTCCGCGTCGATTCTGCTGGGTTTGGCCCGCGCCGTCGCCGAAGGCGAGGTGACGCTTTCGCGCAAGGTTTCGTTGCTCTTTACGGTGTACGAGGAGGTCGGCCACGGCGGTGCCTTTGTACCGGCCGACACGCGCGAGATGATCAGCGTGGACATGGGCTGCGTGGGCGACGACCTGGGCTGCACCGAGCGCATGGTTTCGATTTGCGCCAAGGATTCGGGTGGCCCCTACAATTACGACCTGGTAACCACGCTGTCCAACATCGCGCGCGAGCTGGAGCTCGATTACGCCATCGATGTGTACCCGCACTACGGCTCCGACGTCGAGGCCACGCTCTCGGCCGGCTACGACATTCGCCATGGTCTGATCGGCCCCGGCGTGTACGCGAGCCACAACTACGAGCGCAGCCACATCGACGGCGTGCGCAATACCTACGAGCTGGTTCGCGCCTACGTTCAGCGCTAGGGGAGCAGCTTGCGACTCGGCTGACCAATCGCTAAGGCCCGATTTCTCGGGCCTTTTTTCGCTTTTGGTCGTTTAGTATTATGATGTATGTAATCTATTAACTAAACGCGTAAATTACTTAACGAGGTGATGCGGTGTATGGATACGTCTGAGTACTTGTCTATGGGTGATGCCGCCCGCCTGTTGGGCGTTACGAAAGCCCGCATATCTCAACTTGTCGCATCGGGAACGCTCGCGTGCGATATTGTGGGCGGACGGAAGATGGTCGAGTACAATTCCGCGGTCGCTTATCAAAAGGTCCGCAAACGTGGACGCCGTCCTGCGGCCGATGTGGGGCGCAAGTTTACGCTGATGTCCGCCGATTACGAGGTTGCGCGTGTCTCATTTGATCCGACGCGTGAGTTTCCCTTCGAAATCGCCGAGGTACTCGATGCGCAGAGGATGCCGTTTGGCACGTGCTCGAGCTCTTCTCCTACGGTGAATAAACGGGAGCTCAACGTGTGGTGGAGCCATCGGTCGGTGCCCGATGTTCGCCCCGGGCTCGTCTCGCGCTATCGTGAACTGGGAATTGCCAGTGGCATCGAGGTTCCAGTTCAGTGCCTGGGCCTCTCGCTTTCGGATTGTTATTGGCTGCGGCCGGCCGATTGCGCCGAACTCAAATGGCGAAACATCAATTACTTTGAGAACGAATTTGAGCGATCGGCGCCCGAAGAGCGTTCGGGTTGGCTGGAAGGCATCGGTCTTAAAAACCCCGACAACACATCCGAGGGCGAGCTCCCTAAATCGTGGATGATCCGAAACGGCATTCGCGTTTTGGCTAAAGGGTGCGGGATGGACGATCAGCGCCCCTTTAACGAGGCGGTTGCAACGGCTCTACATCGTCGCTTGCTGTCGGAGGGCGAGTTTGTTCCTTATACGGTTGAGCGGATGTTCGATGGCCCTGTGTGTCTGTGCGACGACTTTCTTGACGGCCGCGAGGAATATGTTCCAGCTGTTTACGTTAAGGACGCCCTTGGCGGCCAGCGAGGAAACTCGACGTACGACCGGTACTGCCGCTTCCTTGGTAAGCATGGAGCAGACGAGGCTGCTGTGAGAAGGTCTATGTCGCAGATGATTGTCTGCGATGCCCTTTTGGCCAACAGCGACCGCCATTGGCGAAACTTCGGCATCATCCGCAATGTCGACACCCTGGAGATAAGGCCTGCTCCGCTGTTCGATAGCGGCAACTGCCTGTGGTACAACGTACCAACTGCCGTGCTCGCAGCTGGGGAGTTTGGGTTTTCCGCTAAGCCGTTTGGGCCCGACCCTTCCGTCCAGCTGGCGCTTGCGGACTCACTCGATTGGTTCGACGCATCGAGACTGGACGGATTTGTTGATGAGGCGATCGAGATTCTTTCGCAGAGCGAATGGGCGACGGCGGAGGGTCGACTCGAGGCCATTTGCCGCGGCCTCGAGCGTCGCGTAATCGAGGTTGGTGCCGCTGTTGAGGTGCTTCGACACGTACAGCGATAAACCCGCGGCTACTTAAGTGCGCCGGTCACGGTGCCGCCGCCCAGGACGATGTCGCCGCGATAGATAACGACGGCCTGACCGGGGGCGATGGCGCGCTGCGGATCGTCAAAGGTCAAGAGCATCTGCCCGTTTGCGCCGCGCGTGAGCACTGCCGCCTGGTCCTTTTGACGGTAGCGGTACTTGGCGCCCACGCGAATGCCGCCGGCATTGAGCTCGGCCTCCAGGCGCTCTGCCGGCGCACTCCAGATCCACTCATCGGCAGTTAGCGCCGAGGCCGTCAGGTCCTCGGCCTCGCCCAGATGCACGGTGTTGTTGGCGGCGTCGACGCCCGTCACATACACGGGATGCGCCATCGCGACGCCCAGGCCCTTGCGCTGGCCGATGGTGTAGCGCAGCGCGCCGCTGTGGCGCCCGACCACGCTGCCGTCGCGCCACACAATGTCGCCCGGTGCAGCGGGATGTCCGCAGCGGCGCTCGATATAGCCCGCGTAGTCACCGTCTGGAATAAAGCAGATGTCCTCGCTTTCGGCCTTCTTGGCGTTGGTAAAGCCCTGCTCGGCGGCTATGCGGCGCACGTCGTGCTCTTTGTCTAGGCCTGCCAGCGGAAAGATCGTGTGCGCCAGGCGCTCCTGCGTAAGCGAATACAAAAAGTAGCTTTGGTCCTTTTTGGGATCTTCGCCGCGATGTAGCTGCCAGGTGCCGTCTGCCGCCTGGCTTGTTTTGGCGTAATGTCCCGTTGCGATGTAGTCGCAGCCCATGTCCAGCGCCGCATCGAGCAGCGCGCCAAACTTAATGTGGCGGTTGCAGATAATGCACGGATTGGGCGTCAGTCCCTCCTGGTAGGCGTTCACAAAGCGCTCGATAACGCTGTGGTCGAATGTCTGCTGCAGGTCGAGCACATGGTGGGGTATCCCCAGGCGCTCGGCGACGGCCTTTGCATCGGCGATGTCGCGGTCGACCTTGCTCGTGCCCGTGATGGGATCGGGCGCGGGGCAGGTGAGGCGCATGGTGGCGCCGACGCATTCGTAGCCCTGGCTTTTGAGCAGGTACGCGGTCACGCTGGAATCGACGCCGCCGCTCATGGCGACGAGCACGCGCTTGTTGTGCATGGGGAGGTTCTCCTTGGTGGCATGTGGCCAAAAAAGAAAAGCGGCGCGGGAGGCTGGTTCCGCGCCGCAGACATTGTAGCAAGTTCGGGCGTCTCGTGGGACACCCTGTTGGGATGAGCCCAGGCAGCCAGAAGAGAGGGTAGACCGGCGTGCCTTGGGCTCATCGATAAGTGATGGGCCCTTAGTCCTGGAACAGCGCCGTGGACAGGTAGCGCTCGCCGGTGTCGGCAAGCAGGGCGACGATGGTCTTGCCCTCGTTCTCGGGGCGCTTGGCCAGCTGCAGTGCGGCCCACACGGCGGCACCGGACGAAATGCCCACGAGCACGCCCTCCTTGTGGCCCACGGCGCGGCCGGTGGCAAAGGCGTCGTCGTTCTCGACGGGGATGATCTCGTCGTAGACCCGGGTGTCGAGAACGTCGGGCACAAAGCCGGCGCCGATGCCCTGGATCTTGTGCGGGCCGGCCTGGCCCTTGGAGAGCACCGGGGAGGTGGCGGGCTCGACGGCGACGACCTTGATCTCGGGGTTCTGCTCCTTGAGGAACTCGCCCACGCCGGTCACGGTACCACCGGTGCCAACGCCGGCGACGAAAATGTCGACCTGGCCGTCGGTGTCGTCCCAGATCTCGGGGCCGGTCGTGGCCTTGTGAATGGCCGGGTTGGCGGGGTTCACAAACTGGCCGGCGATAATGCTGTTGGGAGTCTCCTTCTGCAGCTCTTCGGCCTTGGCGATGGCGCCCTTCATGCCCTTGGAGCCGTCGGTAAGCACGAGCTGCGCACCGTATGCCTGCATCAGCTTGCGGCGCTCGACGGACATAGTCTCGGGCATGGTGATGATCACCTTGTAGCCGCGGGCGGCCGCCACTGAGGCGATGCCGACGCCGGTGTTGCCGCTCGTGGGCTCGATGATGGTGTAGTCGCCACCGCGCACGAGCTTGCCGGCCTTTTCGGCCTCGTCGATCATGTTCTTGGCGACGCGGTCTTTGACGGATCCGGCGGGGTTGAAGTATTCCAGCTTGACGAGCACACGGGCCTTGAGGTCCTCGTCGGCCTCAAAGTGGGTGAGCTCCAGAAGCGGGGTGTGGCCGATAAGCTGATCGATGGACGTGTAAACCTTGCTCATGGTGAACCTCCAAAGTGTTCAAGTTGCTGGTTGCCGTGTGGTTTTACGGCGTGCCTAGCAGCTAAACCCATAAACCTTATAGGTTGTTCGTTTAGCTGTTGGCAAGCATAGTAGACACTAAAGCCTAGTAATGCAATAGGAAATAGAAGATTATTACAAGCTGATTAACCATCTTGACCGGAACGGGTATTTTCAAACCCAATTTTTCGGCTAGAATTTCAACGGACTAAAAGACCGAAAGGCAGCACTATATATGTTGGTTTCCACTAAGGGCAGGTACGCCCTGCGCGTTATGGTTGACCTGGCCGAGCACCAGGCGGCCGGTCGCATCCCGCTCAAAGAGATCGCGGCGCGACAGGGGATTTCCGAGAAATATCTCGAGAACATCTTGGCGACGCTCGTGCGCGCCAATATGCTCTCGGGCATGCGTGGCAAGGGCGGCGGCTACGTGCTCACGCGCCCGCCCGAACAGTACACGGTGGGCGAGATCTTGCGCCTGACCGAGGGCAGCTTGGCGCCGGTCGCCTGCCTGGATGGCGACTGCAAGGGCTGCTCGCGATCTGATGAGTGCCCCACGCTCGACGTGTGGAAGAACCTGGACAAGCTTATCAACGACTACCTCAACGGTGTGACGCTCGATCAACTTGTCGCTCCCAACGAAGGCTACGACTACGTCATCTAACCCATGCCTGCCATTTGGGGACGGGGTGGAAATGGTAGATTTTCTTGCCCTCTGAGACTTGGCAAATAAGAAGGCCGCCCATTTTTGCGATGGGCGGCCTTTGATTTGGTCCGATGAGTTTGTGTGTCGGGGGCGTTCTACTCTTCGGCAATACTATCGAGGATGCTGCGCATGATGGACACTAGGATGCTGCCCATAAAGGCCGAGCCAAAGCCGGCGATGGAGATGCCGACGCCCAACAGGTTGACCGACAGGTAGCTGGCGAGCTCCAGCATAAAGCTGTTGAGCACGAGCTGGAAAATGCCGAGCGTAATGATCGTGAGCGGCAGCGAGATGACCGTGAGGAACGGTTTGACGAACGAATCGACGATGTTGAGGAACAGTCCCACAAAGGCAAAGCAGACCCAGGCCTCGGCAAAGCCGAAGGGCTGGATACCGGGGACGAGGAACGTGGCGATCGCGATGGCGATCGAGGTGAAGAGCCAGTTAAGCATAAAGCGCATGGCGTGAATCCTTTCTTGCGCCGGGGTTGCTGGCGTCGCGTGAAGCGGCTTGCGGCGGCGATTTGGATGGTTGCGCGGGCGCGCCGCGGTGTTTGGGCGCCCATTGTCTCAAATATTCGTGGAGCTTACGTGCGCATTCGGTTTCTAAACGGCGTTCGTCCTGAAAAACGTGCCGCTGACAGAGAGTCTTGTCACTTTAGTTTGGTGGTGTGCTACACTGCTACGGGCAAATGGCCCATGCATAGTTTTATTGCATATTTACGGGCGAACGATGCCCGATGTCAGTATCAACTTCGATGCCTTTTGGCGGGTTTGGCGGTGATCGATGAATATCGAGAACATGTTTGACAAGCCTGATGTCAAGCAGCTGGTCCACGCATTTAGTCTTTTGGATGACGAGAACGATATCCAGGCGTTTTTAACCGATATCTGCACGCCGCGCGAGATTTGCGATCTTTCTCAGCGCCTGCAGGTCGCGCGCTATCTGGATGAGGGCGAGCCCTATGTCGAGGTTCAGGCCCGCACGGGCGCTTCGTCCACCACGGTGAGCCGCGTGTCCAAGGCGCTCAACGGCGAGTACGGTGGCTATCGCAAAATCCTCATCAAACTGGAAGATGGCGAGTAGGCCAGCGGCAAAAACGAATTGCGCAGAACCGTCCCTTCGGGGGCGGTTTTTTGATCCCTCGGGGACGGAGGAAAGCGGATCACCTGGTTAGACTGACCCCTCGGTGATCCGTTTTCCTCCGTCCCCAAGGGATCAAATCTGTTGGCGTGGGGCAAATCTGTCCGCGTGGGCGGGTAGGATGGATGCATTGATTATTGCGAACGGTTTGAGTGGAGGACCATGCCTGTTCGAATCTATACCACCAATACCGGTACGGACTTGAGCGATGCCGAGGCGGCGTTGCTCGCCGACCTGGTTGCCCGCCACGGGCGTGCCGTTTTGCTGGCGCCCTCGTTTGCCGAGCTCGACCTGTGCCGTCACGATGCTGCGGTTGCTGGCGTCTCGCTGGGCGTTGACTACAAAACCCCTGCGTCGTGGCTTCGTTCGCTGTGGGAGCTTATGGGCGATGGCCGCAGCTTCGTCGACAACATGCAGCGCCAGATGCTGTTCTCGGACATGATCGCCCGTCGCGACGATGCCGACCTGCAGCCGCTTTCGCGCAGTCAGGGCACGGTGCGCATGCTCGCGCGCATGGCCCGCGATGTGCTGCCGGGCGTAGCAGGGACGGGTGCCGAGCGCTGCTGCGGCGACGTTTGCCAGCCCGATCCCAAGAGCGACGCCGAGGCTCGCGTGTTCGAGCTGTTGAGTGCCTATGCGAGCGGCTTGGACCGTCGAGACATGGTCGAGCCCTGCGAGGCGGCTGACCTTATGGCCGAGGTGCTGGCCGACGGCCTTCCGGCGTGCGCCCGCGCGGTATGTGTGCGCGGTATCACGTCGTTTACGCACGGCTTGCTCGAGCTGCTGTCGGCCGTGGCGAACAATGGGGGAGAGGTCGTTGTGCTGCTTGCCCGCGAACAGGCGGCGATGCGCGAGGAGCTTGCCGCGGCATTTGATGCCCGCGGCGTGCTGTTTGAGGTCGCGCCGCTGGGGGAGGGTGCCGCCGCGCCCCAGACTGCCTCCAAGTCCGCCGCTCAGCCTACCTTTGTAGAGGTTGCCGGTCCTCACGCCCGCGCCCACGCCTATGTGGATGCAATCGATGAGCTGGTAAAAACGTGTGAGGACGCCACGGTCGACGGCGGTATCACGGCGTCCGCGGACCCCGTGCGCGTGCTCGTGGTGTCTGCCCGGGCTCCTCAGCTGTTCGGTGAACTCGCTGCCCGTTTGGCGGCACGTCATATTGCGGCCGAGACAACCGAGTTCACGGCGTTTTCCCAATCCATCGCGGGCAGGCAGTTCGCGGCGCTCGCCAATCTGATCGAGCGCATGAAGGCCGCCGACGAGGGCACCGCCTCCAAGACCGAGTGGTGGCCCGCGCCGGAGCTTACCGACTGGATTTACAGTCCGCTTTCGGGTGCCGATGCCGCCAGCGCGCGCACCTTCGACAAGAACATGCGCCTGTCGCGCGGCAAGACCACCAAGGCCGTCAAGAGCCTGCTGCAGAGCGTGCAGGGCCAGGTCAGGGGCACGCGCAAGGCTGCCAGTGATGACAACTGGTTTAAGAACGTGCCGTGCGTGGTCTCGGACGTGTTCCAAGCGCTGTGGCGCGACAAACCCGTGACGGCGCTCAAGGCAATGCTCGCCGTCGCCGAGGCGTTGCCCGATCGCGCCCTTGGAGGCCTTGACGGCCAGGCTCGTCGCCAGGCGGAGACCGCCCTGCTGCGACATGCCATCGACATTCTTATGAACGATGCTCGCGCGCTCGACGTGTCGCAGGCCGCGACTGTGCCCGTGCTCGACGACGTTCGTACCAAGGTGGACAAGCGCAGTACCGCATACGATTACGAGACCTACGAGGTCGACCGCACGCCGCGCGCCCAGGTGCGCTTTGCGTCGCTTGCCGATGCGGCAGCCCTGCGCCCCGCCGGCTACGATGCCGTGCTGTTTGCCGACGTCGACTTGGACAGCTATCCGCTCTCGCATGAGGAGGGCCCGCTGGCCACGCTGACGGCCGAGCTGGGGCGCAGTAGCGTGACGCTTGAGCCCGCGGCCCTGCTGCGCGTGCGCTTTGGCCGCGCGATGCAGGCGGCACGCGGCCCCGTTGTGCTCGCCCGCGTGACCCACGATCGCCAGGCGCGCGAGTGCTATCCGGCTGCCGTGTGGACCGAGCTGCGGGCGCACGCCGAAGCCACTGGCGCCGTCAAGGTTGCGTGCGTGGGCGAAGGCAGTATCGTCGCCGATTTTGACCCTGCAGCCGGCGAGGGCATCGAGTGCAAGCGTGTCGCGTGCGAGGCTCCTCAGCATTTGAGCGAGGCGGCTGTGCCGTACCTGGTCCTGCGCCGCCGCGATGGCGAGGGCGAGAACGCGCCGCTCGTGCCGCGCCTGACGTCCGCCTCGCAGATTGAGGCGTACTCGACGTGCCCGCTGTGCTGGTTCGTGTCGTATCGCGTGAAGCCCCAGTCCATCGACGCGGGCTTTGGAAATATGGAGAAGGGCAACTTTGTCCACGATGTGCTGGAGCACCTGCATGCTCGCCTGCCCCAGGAGGGCATGGACCGCGTGACGCCCGAGAATCTGCCGCGCGCTCAGGAGCTGCTGCGCGAGGTCTTTGACGAGACATTGACCGAGCACGCCGGCAAGCGAGGCACGGAGGGCCCGCTGGTGCCGCTCTCTGCGGTGGAGGAGCGCCAAGTGGCCGAGATCTTGCCGCAGCTGGAGGGCGTGCTTGCCTACGAGTCCGAGGCGCTTGCCCCCTTTGCCCCTCGTTACCTGGAGTTCGCCTTCAACGAGCTCAAAGTCGAGTATGCCGGTTGGCCGCTTGGCGGGCGCATCGACCGCGTGGACGTGGACGCCGAGAATCGTGCCGTGGTGATCGACTACAAGCATCGCACGGGTGTTGAGGAGTTTAAGCTCGCCGACCCTACGGTGCGCGACGAGGAATCGGGCGCGGCGCCCATCGACGATCCACGCTGGTTGCCGCCACATACCCAAACGCTCATCTACGCCCAGGCCATGCGCCGGGCGCTGGATTTGGACACCCGCGCGGCGCTCTACTTTTCGACCAAGGGCGGCAAGCCGGCGTTGCGCGGTGCCGCGAGCGCCGAGCTGCTCGAGGAAGAGCGCGGCGACGGTCGCATCCCGGGCCTTAAGAAAGGTTTCCCCGGCGAGGGCGGCAGCATGGACTTCGACGCCCTGCTCGATCGCGTGGAGGCCGGCATCGCCGAGCGCCTGCGCGAGCTCGAGGCAGGCGACGTTGCCGCCGTCGACCCGACGTCGGCTCAGGCCGCGCATGCGCGCTGCTCGTATAACCACGAAGGAACGTTTGTAAGGAGGGACGTGTAGACCATGGATCTTTCGACTTTGATGCCGCAACAGCTGCAGATCGTCAAAACGCTCGACCGTCCGCTGTTTGTCTCGGCGGGCGCCGGCTCGGGCAAGACCTTTACCCTCACGCGCCGCATCGTCTACGCGCTCTCGCCCGAATCCGGTCCGTTCGTCGAGCATCTGGACCAGGTGCTCGCCATTACCTTTACCAAAGATGCCGCGGCCGAGATCCGTGACCGCGTGCGCCGCGCGCTCATCGACGAGGGCATGGACGAGGAAGCCCTGACCGTCGACGATGCGTGGATCTCGACCATTCACGGCATGTGCTCGCGCATCCTGCGCGCACACGCGTTGGAGCTGGGCATCGATCCCGAGTTCACGGTGCTCACCGATACCGACGAGCTTATGGACCAGGCTGTTGAGCATGTGCTGGCCCGCGCGACGGCGCCCGATGCCGCCCCCGAGCTCGCGGCATCGCTCAAGGCCCTCTACGCCTGGTATCCCATGGCGGGCGAGGGCGGTCCCTTTGGCGCCGGCACCACCATCAAGGGCCTGGTGCGCGAGCTGCTGGAGCTCTCGAGCCAGTTGCCGGGCGGCATGGACGACGTGCGCGTGGCACGCGGCCAGGCCGATACCTCGGCTCTTGCCGACGCCTATCGTGCGGCGTTGGGTGCAAGCAAGGCCACGACCGAGAAGGCGCAGATGGCACTCGATGCCATCGACGCGTTCGAGGCGAGCGGCAAGACCATGGCCGATGCGGCGCGACTCATGATGTCGTGCGCCATGCCGCGGGCGAGCAAGGCGTTCCCCAAGGAGCAGGTTGAGCTGCTCAAGGCCGAGGCCGCCGATGCGTTTATCAATATCGTGCTTGCCTGCGGTGGCCCGGCGCTCGATGCGCTGGTGGGCCTGGCCCGTTCCGTGGAGGCTGAGTACCGCGCGCTCAAGGCCAGCCAGTCTGCCCTCGACAACAACGACCTGCTGCGCATGGCTTACGAGGCGTTGCGCGATTACCCTGCCATTCGCGCTGCGTACGAGGGCCGCTTTAAGATGGTCATGATCGACGAGTTCCAGGATACCGACCAGATGCAGGTCGATTTGATTCGCTATCTGACGGGTGCGGGGGAGCGCGCGTTGTGTACCGTGGGCGATGCGCAGCAGTCCATCTATCGCTTCCGTGGCGCCGATGTCGAGGTGTTCCGTCGCCAGGAGCGCAAGGTGGGCGCCTCGGGGACGGCCGAGGCAGCGGACGTCGCTGGCACTGCTGCCGATGTTCCCGCCGGTGAGCTCGTCAAACTCGTGCGCAACTTCCGCAGCCACGACGAGGTGCTGCGCTATGTGGCCCGCGTCTTTGATGGCGACGACGGCGGCCTGATGCAGGGCTTTTTGGACCTTGAGGCGAGCGACGGCCGCAAGGACACGCTGGTGGCAGACGCCTCGCGTCGCCAGGCTCTCTTTGTTGCCGGCGGCAGTACGCAGGAGCGCACACAGGCCAAGGCCCGTGCGATCGCCGAGCGATTCCGCGCGCTTGCCGATGCCGGCCAGCCCCAGGGCGGCATGGTGCTGCTGCTGGGCCGCATGACCAACGCCGACGTCTACGCACAGGCCTTCCGTGACCAGGGGCTCGACTGCGTCATCGCGGGCGGCTCGGTCTTTGCCCAAGCTGCCGAGGTGCAAACGGTGCGCGCTCTAGTCTGCGCGCTCGCCAACCCGGCTGATACGGCGCAGGGCCTTATGCCGCTGCTGGCATCGCCGATGTTTGCGCTGGGCGCCCAGGAGTTCCTGGCGCTGGCGACCAAGCTCGATAGCGAGACGGGGGAGACGTCGCGCCGCAACATCGATGCGGGCATCATGAGCGATTCCGATGTGCCGGGCCTGCAGGGCCTGCCGCTCGTGACGCGCGCCCGCGAGGTGTTGCGCTATGCGCTTCGTCGTGTGGGTCGCGATTCGTTCGCCGCCATCGCGCGTGACGTGGTCAACGCCTCCGGCTGGTTCGTGCGTCTGGCGCAGCGTGGTCCCGAGGGCAAGGCCATCGCCGCCAACGTGCTCAAGGCGCTCGATGCCGTGGCTGAGGCTGAGGCCGAGTTCGGCAACTCGCCGCGCTCCATTGCGCTTGCCTTCGATCGCTTCCTGGCGGGCAAGGAGGCCCCGGGCGCGCTCAATGAGGAGGGCGACGGCGCGGTACGCATCATGACCGTGCATGCATCCAAGGGCCTGGAGTATCCGGTCGTGGCGGTTGCCGAGTGCTTTGGCGTGCGCAAATCGTCCGGTGCGGCTCAGATGGGGCGTGTCGAGGGCGGAGCGCAGGTCGTGGCGCTGCCGGCACGCTTCAACGGCGTTAAGCTCGCCGACGGAACCTTTGTGAAGGGCGACGACGTCAAAAAGCAGTTTGAGCATGCGTTTAAGGGCAAGGGCACGTCGCTGTGGCTGCCGCCGGAGCTCATGGAGGACGTCTGTGCGACGGGTTCTCCCGCCGAGGCATTTGCTCGCCTGCGCAACGATGATCTGCAGCTCTCGCTCGAGGAGCGGGCCCGCTTGCTCTACGTTGCCATGACGCGTGCCCGCGAGCTGGTGATCTTGGCGATGGATGCCGGCGTGAGCCGTGGCAAGCTGTGTGCGCCGACCTTCGACGTCGAGACCGATCTGACCTATGACGTGCTGCGTCGTATTCTGCCGACGAACGGCCTGGACATGCCACAGCTCGATGCCGACCGCCTGGTGTTCGACAACTCCCAGCCGGGCGACTACGAGCTCATTTCGCTCGCGAACTTTACCTTTGGCGAGCAGGCGTTTGAGGCCAACGCTTCGCTGGATGCCAAGGGCAGGCTTGTCCGCGGCGATGCGGAGCCGGAGGGTGCCGGTGCAGATGCCCGCGCCGCCGTTCCCGGTCCTGCCGACCCCGAGCCCGATTCGTTTGAGCTTGTGTATCCCCAGGCAGCGGGCGTGCGCATGGGCATCTGTCCGTATCCGATGCGTGATTCGTATAGTTACTCGTCAATTGCCGCGGCGCTGCATGCCGAGTCCGAGGACCGTGCTGCCGAGGCGCACGTGCCCATGGACGAGGCCGGCGATGATGCGGAGTCGGATGGTTCCGAGATGACGGATGCAGACGTGGCCGCCGTTGAGCCCGCCGGCAACCCCATGGCGCTGGGCTCGGCGTTCCATGCCGCCTGCCAGTGGCTGATCGAGATGGGTGTCGATGCGCTGCCCGCCGCGCGTGCCGATGCACTGGCGCGCCAGTGGCGCCTGACGCCGGAGCAGCGCGAACGCTTCGACGTTGCCCTGGACCGCTGGCTCAAGTCGTCGGTTCGTGCCGAGCTGCTCGCGTGGCCGTGCATCCGTGCCGAGGTGCCGTTCTTCTCGCTGGGCTGCGAGGACGAGGACATCGCTCGCTACGGTTCATATGCCGAAGGCGCCATCGACGCTTTGGCGACGAACCCGGCGGATTCGTCACGCGCGCTGGTCATCGACTACAAGACGGGCGGCACGCCGGACGAGACGCCGGAACAGCTGCTCGAGAAGCACGCCCTGCAGGCGCGCGTCTACGCCGATGTTCTGCATAAGGCGGGCTTTGAGGCCGTGACCGTCAAGTTCGTCCGCGTGGAGCAGCCGGATCCAACCATCTTCGTCGAACCCGCCGAACCTCAAGTGGTCACCTACAATCTTTAGCCCTCAGATAACTTGCGGTGGAATACGGACTGTTTTGGCCAAAAAAGCCGCCAAACAGTCCGCATTTCACCGCAACGCATCGGAGAGCCTGGGGCGGTACAATGACTCGAACGGTTCAAACGAATAAGGAGCCATCATGCAGCTCACCAAAACGCTTAAGGTGACGCCGGAGGAGCTTTTTGACGCTCTGGCGGGGTTCATCATGCAGGATATCGAGAACGCCACGGGCAAGCGTCCCAGCCGCAACAAGCTCAACGGCTATAAGTACGAGAAGCGCGCCCAGTCCGCAAAAGGCAAGGCCAAGGGCACGGCGATCAAGGTTAAGATCAAGCACTTTGACTACCCGTGCCTCTATGAGGTCCGTTTTCAGTATGCGGCGGGCATCAATACCATGCGCTATGAGGCTGCACCTGCTGGCGATGGTGTCTGCGAGCTCACCTATACCGAGGATTTTCAGGGTGTGGGTGGCAACACGTCTGGCGCGCGCGGCAAGCTCGGCCTCTTCTTCTATGAGCGCAAGCTCAAGAGCCACGCCAACCAGACGATTGATCAAATCGTCAAATACATCGAGGGCGAGCGCCGCGTAAAGGCTAATCCCGCCTTCGCCGATGATACTGCCGAAAACGCTTCGGATGTATTCCATTGATATCCTGTGCAAAAGCTTTACCGCTCTTCACATCAACTGCGAACACTTCAGGCTTCGAGCCAGTAGCGAGCGGCCCGACTAAATAAGCTGATGGAAGTGCCAAATGAATAAGAATGCCACTACAAATGGCAATTGTGCTCGGATCTTTCAATGCCCAAGTATCTTGGAGTGCCCTCTACGTATGTGTCTCCGTTTTCTATCTTCTGCAGCTTTTTCTTCTGTATCCCATTGAGAGGACGGAAGCGACCCGTTCTGAAAGCTCTGAAAAGGGAAGGTTTGACGCAGCCAAGATGTTCAGACGCGAAACCTGGCGTGTTGGAGAATCCGCTTTTGCGGTATTGCTTCTTCTAATCGGCACGAGCATGCTCGATATATCGGGATGCCCTCATTCCCCTTTTTGAAGGTCCCAAATTAGCTACCCGTGTGGGTTTGGCTAGGTTCGGGTGCTGTCCGTGCCGTGGGGTAAAATCGTTCAGTCAGAACACGAACCCGCATCGGAGCTCATCACATGGCATTCGTCCATCTGCACAACCACACTGTTTTCTCCATGCTCGACGGCGCAACCCGTATCCAGGATATGGTCAACCGTGCCGTTGAGCTTGGCATGCCCGCCGTGGCCATTACCGACCACGGTTACATGTACGGCGTACCCGACCTGGCGCTGGCCTGCGACGCCGTCAATCACAACACGCCCGAGTACAAAACCTGGAGCCACGACAAGGCCTTCTTGGAAAAGGACCGCCGCGACGAGCTGGTGGAGCCCGATCCCGAGTCCAGCCCGCGCGAGCATGCCCAGTATGTGAAGGACATGGCCATGTGGGACGAGAAGGGCAACATCGACGAGCTCAAGCCGCCGCTGGTCATCAAGCCCATCTTTGGCTGCGAGGTCTACTTTACGCCGGACGAGACGCTCGCCCGCGACCACAAGCCCGAGCTCTACCACATGATCCTTCTGGCCAAGGACCAGGAGGGCTACGTCAACCTAATGCAGACGGTCTCCGAGGCCGCCGTGCAGGGCTTTTACTATAAGCCCCGCGTGACGCTCGACAACCTGCGCCGTCACGCCAAGGGCATGATCTGCACGAGCGCCTGCATCGCGGGTATCATTCCCAAATACATCGACCGCGGTGACATGGAGGGCGCCATCAAGTGGGCCGAGACCTTCCGCGACACCTTCGACCCCGGCGACTTTTATATCGAGATTCAGGAACACGGCATTACCACCGATAACGGCCTGACCGACGAGCAGATGGACCGCACGCTCATCGACATTGCCAAACAGGTGGGCGTCAAGGTCATCGCCACCAACGACTTCCACTACCTGCGCCGCGAGGACGCGCCGGTGCAGGACGTCATCATGTGCATTGGCATGAACGCCAAGGTCGACGACCCTAACCGCATGCGCATGACTGGCTCGGAGTTTTACATGAAGACCGAGGAGGAGATGCGGGCGATGTTCCCGTATTGCCCCGAGGCCTGCGACAACACGCTCGAGATCGCCGACAAGTGCTACGTCGAGCTGGACTGGGACTCCATCATCCTGCCGCGCTTCCCGTTGCTCGATCCCGGCGAGACGCACGAGAGCCAGTTCCGCCGCGAGTGCGAGAAGGGCCTGCGCCAGCACTACGGCGACGACTGGGCCACGCGCGAAATCGGTGGCGTCAACATCAAAGAGCGCTTTGAGTACGAATACAAGGTCATCTGCGACAAGGGTTTTGCCGCCTACTTCTTGATCGTTGCCGAGTACGTGCAGTGGGCCAAGGACAACGGCATTGGCGTCGGCCCCGGCCGTGGCTCGGCCGCCGGCGCTATCGTCGCCTACGCCATGAACATCACCGCGTTCGACCCACTCGAGAACGGCCTGATGTTCGAGAGGTTCCTGTCCCCGCAGCGTACCGAGATGCCCGATATCGATATGGACTTCGACGATGAGCGGCGCCTCGAGGTCGTGGAGCACGTTCGCCAGCTCTACGGTCCCGAGAAGGTCACCCACGTCATCACCTACTCGACCATTAAGGCCAAGCAGGCCATTAACGACGCCGCGCGCGTCCTGGACTACCCGGTCTACATGGGCCAGCGCCTGTCCAAGATGGTCTCGAGCGACCCCAAGGTCAAGCTCAAGCAGGTGCTCGACAAACAACCCGGCAAAGAGGACCTTTTTAACCCCGATTTTGCCGAGGCCTATAAAAAGGACGACGACGCCCGCCGCATCATCGACACGGCGCTCTCGATTGAGGGCCTCACCCGTGGCGAGGGCGTGCACGCGTGCGCCGTTCTAATCTGCCGCGACCCCGTCAACGAGCACGTGCCCACCAAGCTCGATACTAAGGGCGGCGTCGAGATTACCCAGTACGAGGGCCATACCGTCGCCGACATGGGCCTGCTCAAGATGGACTTCCTGGGCCTGCGTACGCTGACGGTTATCTCCAAGGCCAAAGCAAACATCAAAAAGAACTTCGGCATCGACATCAAAGAGGAAGAGATTCCCTTTGACGACCCCGAGATCTTTAAGCTCATGGGCTCCGGCCACACCGCCGGCGTCTTCCAGGTTGAGTCCGCCGGCATGACGGCCACAATCAAGAACATGAAGCCCACCGAGTACAAGCACGTCGTGGCATTGATCGCCCTGTACCGCCCGGGCCCGCTGGGCGCCGGCATGGTTTCGTCCTACATCAACCGTATGAACGGCAAGGAGCCGGCCGTCTCCTACGACGACCGTCTGGACGACATCCTGGGCGAAACCTACGGCACCATGGTCTACCAGGAGCAGGTTATGCTCATCTCCGTCGAGATGTGCGGCTTCTCCAAGGGCGAATCGGACTCGCGTATCCGTAAGCCCGTGGCTAAGAAGAAAATCAAGCTGCTCACGTCGACGGTGCTCCACTGGGAGGATGGCTCGGACGAGACCACCTACGACCACTGGATGAACGGCGCTATCAAGAACAACTACACGCGCGAGGTCGCCCAGAAGATTTGGGATGATGTTCTCGAGTTCGCGTCCTACGCCTTCAACAAGTCGCACTCCGCCGGCTACGCCATCCTGGTTATGCAGACGGCGTGGCTCAAGGCGCACTATCCGCACGAGTACATGGCGGCCGTTCTGACGTCCTATACGGGCAAGACCGACAAGATCGTGCACTACGTCTCGGCATGCCGTCACGACGGCATCCCCGTGCTGTCGCCAGATGTTAACGAGTCCGGCACCGAGTTCACGGCTACCAAGGAAGGCGTGCGCTTTGGTCTGGCCGGCATCCGCGGCGTGGGTACCGGCGTGGCGCAGGCGATTATCGCCGAGCGCGAGGCGGGCGGCCCGTTTAAGACGCTGCACGACTTTGTCGAGCGCGTGGACTCGAGCCAGGCCAACCGCCGCGTGATCGAATCGCTGATCAAGGCAGGTGCCTTTGACTCCACGGGCTATCCGCGCCGCCAGATGATGCACTTTGTGGACAAGAACAACCCCGAGAACATCATCGACGCCGCGATAAAGCGTCAGAAGGACCGCGCGAGCGGCCAGACCTCGTTCTTCGACATGTTTGGTGATGTTGAGGGCTCGGGTTTCGAGGTCAGCGTGCCCGATCCGGACGGCCAGGAATGGGACCGCCACCTCAAGCTGAGCCAGGAGAAGGAGGTTCTGGGCATCTATGTCTCGGATCACCCGCTGCGCCCGTTTGAGTATGCGCTCAGCAAAGCGCGCGACTTTTCGTTCTCGCAGATCGACACCGGCTACGAAGTTCAGAATCCTACGGGCGGCACCATCAACCAGGAGATTCCCGAGGGCAAAGCGCTGTGGTGGGCCGGCATGGTCTCGAGCGTGTCCAAGCGCGTGACCAAAAACGGCGACCCCATGGGCATCGTGCAGCTCGAGGACATGGAAGGCGAGGCCACCGTCGTCGTGTTCCCCAAAACCTATAAAGAGGCCGAGGGGTACCTGTACGGCGAGGTCGATCCCGAGACCGGCGCGCAGCTGTCCGACGCCTTTGTGCGCATTAAGGGCAAGCTCGAGCGCTCGGACCGCGGCGACCAGATCATCGCGCAGGAGATCGTGCCGCTGGAGCTCAACGAGGAGAACAACAAGCCCAAGGTGTTTGAGGTCATGGTGCCCAACAGCCGCTTTAGCCAGGGCAATATGGCGCGCCTGGCCACGGTGCTCACCACTAACCCGGGCGGCGACCGCGTGGAGATCTTTATCGAGCAGGTGGACGGGCGCGTGCTGCGCGCCGAGGTGCCTGCCAAGGTCAACGCGCGCTCGATTCCGCTGCTGGCCGAGGCCAAGGCCATTGTGGGTAACCAGGGCCGCGTGACGGTGATCTAGGGACGGCGTTGCTGGTCCGCGCGAGATTGGAGGAAGTGATGGCACAGGGGACGTTTGTGCAGGCGCTCCGGAAAGAGGCGGCGCTGAGCGGCACCTTTATGAAGGGGCGTTCGCTCATGCTCAACGGCGCCGTGCTGTCGATCGAGGACAGCGGCTCGCGCTTCTCCAAGAACGTGACGGTTGAGGGCTCAGTGCGCGGCTCGCGCGGTGACCTGTACAAGACGCACGTGGCGCTCGACATGGACGAGCACGAGGTGATCGACTACGACTGCGATTGCCCCGCTGCCTATCGCTACCCCGGCATGTGCAAGCACGCCATCGCCACGGCGCTAGCGTACCTGGACGCCAGCGGCATTGAGCCTGTTGAGGGGCTGCGCACGCCGGTCCGCACGTTTACGGCGGCGCCCAAGCAAGCCGCGCGTCCTGCGTCTGCCGCACCGGCGGTCAACCCTAACTTTCCCTTCCCGGCGCCGGTTCCCACGAGCCCGAGCCTCATGAAGGCGCTCTCCGATCTTTCGGACGCGCGCATGGATGAGTTGGCGGGCATGCGCCGCAAGCTCGCCGGCACTGTCGACCCCGATGCCCCCAAGGCGGTGTTGGAGCCCTCGCTGGTGCCGTACTACAATCCACTGTTCGCCGACCGCTTTAGCTGGGCACTCGAGTTCCGCATCCGCTGCGGTTCGGTGTCCTACGTGGTCAAGGATATCGACGGCATGGCCGCCGCCTACATGCGCGGCGGCACGTTCTCGTACGGCAAGAAGCTCACATTCCTCCATGTGCCCGAGGCCTTCGACGAGGTTTCGGTGCGCCTGCTCGATCTTGTTGTGGCAACGGTTGTGTATCTGAGCGACATCACGAGTTCGCGTTCGGCGTCGTACGATTTTGCACGCAGCGGCTTTGTCGCCGAGCGCCAGCTGCCGCTGTCCGAGCATGACATCGTATACATGCTGGACTTGCTGCGTGGCCGGACCATTTCCTTTGAGCCCGCCTGGTCGCGGGGAACGACGACGCATCGTTCCTACGAGGTAGCGGTTGAGTTGTCGCCGGTGGGGGAGGACGAGGCCTCGGCAAAACAACCGCCGCTCCTTGCCGCCAAGATCGCGCCGGCGGCCGGTGGCAGCTACGACCTGCGCCTGCCCGCCGATATGTACTGCTTTGCCTCGGGTGACGTTGCCTATCTGGTCGACACACACCGCGCGCGCCGCGCCGATGCGGCGTTTGCCCAGCATGCCGCACCGTTTCTGTCGCGTCTGCTGCCCTGTCGCACGCCGGTCCATATCGCTGCCGAGCAGGTGGGCGAATTCTGCCGCATGGCACTGCCCGTGCTGCGCGAATACACTGACCTCACCGCTCCCGCCGTGCTCGACACCGTGGCGCCCGAGCCGAGCTTTGCCATGGCAATCGGTGTCGACGACGGGCTTGTGACCTGCAAGATTACGGTTGCCTACGGTGGTTGGTCGGGAGATCTCTTTAGCCTGGGTGCTCCGGGAAGCCCCTTCGAAGAACAGCGTCCGGGCGTGCCGCCGCGCGACGAGATAGCAGAGTTTCGCGTTATGGACACGGCGGCTCTGTATTTCGACTTTTACGAGGGCGGCCTGGCGTTTGAGGAACGCGATGACGAGAGCCTGTTCCACTTGCTGACCGAGGGCCTGTCCGCCCTGTCCGAGCTGGGCGAGGTCATGCTCAGCGACCGCCTACGCCAGATCTCGGTCCGCCCTGCGCCCAAGCTTTCGGTGCGTGTAACCGTCAAGAGCAACCTGCTCGACGTCGAACTGGGCGCGAGCGGCCTTTCGGCGGCAGACCTTGCCATCTACCTCGACTCGTACAAGCGCCACCAGACGTTTGCGCGTCTCACGTCCGGCGACATCGTACGCCTGGACGAGGGAGCGCGCGCCGCGTTTGGCCTTGCCGAGGACCTGGGCGTCGATGCTGTCGACCTGCTCGACGGCGTGTCGCTTCCCGCGTCGAGCACCCTGTTCGTCGACAGCATGCTTGCGCGCACGCCCGCGCTCGAGGCCGATCGCGACGCCGCGTTCCGCCGTACCGTCGAGCGCCTGGACACGCTCGGCAAGATGGACTTTACGGTGCCGGTCTCGCTCAAGGCCACACTGCGCGGCTATCAGGTCGACGGCTACCAGTGGCTCGGTTCGCTCGAGCACCTGGGTCTCGGCGGTATTTTGGCCGACGACATGGGCCTGGGCAAAACGCTGCAGATGATCGCACATATCCTGGCGCGCGTGGAAGCGGGGGACACTAAGCCCACGCTTGTGGTGTGCCCTGCGTCGCTCGTGTACAACTGGACTGCCGAGCTGGAGCGCTTTGCGCCTTCGCTCGACGTGTGCGCCATCGTGGGTGCCAAGGCACAGCGCCGCGTGCAGATAGCCGGCGTGGCCGAGCATAACGTGGTCGTGACGTCATATGACCTCATGCGCCGCGATATCGACGAGTATGCCGAGCAGGACTTTGCCCGCGTGGTGCTCGACGAGGCCCAGTACATTAAAAACCCGCTCACGCAGGTAGCGCGCGCCGCCAAGCGCCTGCCAGCCGGTGTGCGCTTTGCCCTGACGGGCACGCCCATCGAAAACCGCCTGTCCGAGCTCTGGAGCATCTTCGACTTTTTGATGCCGGGCCTTTTGGGGACGCGCGAGTCGTTTGCCAAGCGCTTCGAAAGCCCGGTCGAGCACGCCGAGGGTGACAGCGCTGCTTGCCTACAGGCGCTCGTGTCGCCGTTTGTGCTGCGCCGTGTTAAGGAAGACGTGGTGGCCGACCTGCCCGAGAAGATCGAAGACACTGTCATGGCACAGCTCACCGGCGAGCAGCGCAAGCTCTACCTGGCCAACCAGGACCGCATCGCCCAGCAGGTGCAGCATCGCGAGGCATCCGAGTTTAAGAAGGACAAGCTCAAGGTACTCGCCGAGCTCACCAAGCTGCGCCAGATCTGCTGCGACCCGCATCTACACTACGAGGACTACAAGGCGGGGAGTGCCAAGCTCGACGCTTGCATGGAGCTCGTGCACGGTGCGCTCGACGGCGGGCACCGCATTCTGCTGTTCAGCCAGTTCACGGGCATGCTCGATATCATTGGCAAGCGCCTGGCCAAGGAGGACATCGGCTTTCTTAAGCTCACGGGCGCTTCGTCCAAGGAGAGCCGCGCCAAGATGGTCGCGCAGTTCCAGGCGGGCGAGGTGCCGGTCTTTTTGATCTCGCTCAAGGCGGGCGGCGTGGGCCTCAACCTGACGGCGGCCGACGTGGTCATTCACTACGACCCGTGGTGGAACGTGGCCGCGCAGGACCAGGCGACCGACCGCGCGCACCGTATTGGCCAGCAACATACCGTGACCGTGTACAAGCTCATCGCCAAGGACACGATCGAGGAACGCATTATGCAGATGCAGGAGTCCAAGCGCGATCTGGTCAACAGCGTGCTCGGCGGCGACGGCATCTCTTCGGCGCTGTTTACCCGCGAGGATGTTCTGGCGCTGCTCGGCGGCGACGGACGCTAGCCCCGCTCGTTATGTGTTCATTTGCGATGCCGTGGATGGTTCGCTTGCCTTTGGGCATAAGAACTATCGAGAACATCGGCACATCAGCAAAGGAGAAAATCATGGCGAAATTCTTTAAGGACCCCGACGGCAAGCTCATTGCCGCCCTTGGCAACGACGTTGCAACCCCCGCCGGTTGCACGGAGCTGACCGCGAACACCGAGGACGCGGCGCACGAGAAGCACGTGCCCGTCGTCGAGAGCGAGCGCGACGGTCACGTGATCCGTGCGCGCGTGGGCTCGGTCGAGCATCCTATGGTGCCCGAGCACTACATCGAGTGGATTGCCCTTGAGGCCGAGGGCCGTCTGGAGGTCCATTACCTTGAGCCCGGCATGAAGCCCGCGACGTTTTTTGCCGGCGGCTCCAAGACCGGTACCGTCTATGCCTATTGCAACCTGCACGGGCTGTGGTCCGCGACGTTCTAGGAGCGCGCCCCCGCTCGGGGTATTATAGCTAGCATATGCACATGCAAGCGCCGACTGCATCTTGCGGCCGGCGCTTTTACTGCGATAGCGACGGTTTACGACGGAAAGGGCTGAGCCATGAAGCTCGCACTTGTACAGATCGATATGCGCCTGGGTGATATTGAGGGCATTTGCGGTCGCATCGAGGACCAAGCCCGTTTGGCCCACGAGCGCGGGGCGCGCGTGCTGTGCGTCCCGGCTCCGCTCTTTATGGGTGCTCTGCCCGGCGGCCTGGTGGGTACTGCCGACTTTGAGCACGACATACTGACGGGCCTGACCGGTGTCGCCGAGCGTATCCAAGAACTCGATATGATCTGCATCGTGCCCGCGGCGGTTTCGTTTGAGGGCCAGCCCCTGCTCGACTACATGATGCTCAAGGACGGCCATGTAGTGCCGGCCCGTTCGAGCATTGCCCTGCAGCGCGGTGGGAACGGCGATGCCCGTTGGGCGCCGCCGGTCTTCGACGTGGACGGCGTACGTATCGCCGTGATCTTCGACTTGGACCGCGAGCTCGAGATGCTGCCGACCGGCGTCGACCTCATCGCCTATTTTCAGTTCAACGCGTTTGATATGACCGACCGCGAGACGGCCGCCATTGCCGCCGTTCGCAGCGGTGCCTACCGCAAGATCGCGTCCAAGCGCAGCGTATGGTTTGCCTGCATGGCGCCGGTCGGTGCCTATGACGAGTCGGTGTATACCGGCGGATCGTTTGTGCTCGACGACTGCGGGCGCGTGGTGGCCCAGGCGCCGTGCTTTGAGGAGAGCCTGCTGGTTCAGGAGATTCAGCGCGGCGTAATGCTCGATGCTTTGGAGGACCACGAGCTGCCCGAGTTTCGTTCCGAGGAGTGGTTGTGGCAGGCGCTGGTGCTCGCTGTGCGCGATAACGCCCGTGCCCATGGTACGTCGCGCGCCGTGGTGGCGCTCGAGGGCGATTTGCCGTCGTCCCTGCTGGCGGCACTTGCCGTCGACGCCCTGGGTCCGCGCAACGTGATCGGCCTGGTACTGGGGCGCAACCGCATCTTTACACCGGCGCAGGAAGAGGCCGAAGCCGCCCGCTGCGCCGCCGTTCGCGCCATTGCCGAGCGCCTGCATATTCGCACGGTTGAGCGCGATGCGCCGGATGCCGCGCGTGTGCTCGACCGCGATGTGTCGGCGGGCGACGCCGAGCGCCTGCGCTCTCGCACGCTGGGCCTCATGCTGGAGGACACGGCGCTCGAGCTGGGTGCGATGGCGCTGAGCCCGCTTTCCAAGACCGAGTACGCGCTGGCGGCGCCGGCGCTTTGCGGCGGCTATCAGGGCGATTACGCGCCTTTTGGCGATGTGTACCTGTCGACGCTTGAGTTTGTGGCGCGTGTGCGCAACCGCACGTCTGCCGTGGTGCCCCAAGAGCTCGTGACGCTCAACGCGGTGGAGGATTGCATGGAGCGCGTGCTGGCGCAAGCGCTCTCGACGCTTGACGGTCCGGTCGACATGCTCGACCGCGCGGCGCAGCTGCTCGGCGGGCTTGAGCCGGGCGAGGTCGATGGCACGCTCGAGTCACACGTCGACCGCAACCGTCCCTTCGACGACATTCCGATGGCCACCGGCAAGCCCGAGGCATGTTCGTTGCTGCTGATGCTCGTGCGCCAGGGAGAGGCGGCTCGCCGCCAGCTGCCGACGGCGCCTATCGTCTCGGCCCGTTCGTTTGTCGAGCGCGCCTGGCCGTACATGCTCGCGTGGTCCGATCTTGGCCTGAGCGGTAAAGAGCGCATGACGGTCGATTCGTTGGCGCGCGCCGAGGTGAGCCGCTTTGCCGACGAGGATACAAGCGAGCGCATGCGTGGCGAGATGATGGGCATACTGGGTGACCTGTTGGGTATTTCGCCCGAGCAGATGGAGGAGCTGCGCTCCGAGGATGGCCAACGTCGCCTGCACGAGGGCATGAAGAAGTTTGAGGGCGAGGTCCAGGACGCCATCGAAAAGATGATGGGCGGCCAGGGTGGCCCGCAGGGTGGACCGATGCCGCATCCGCCGGTGGATCCGAGGCAGTTTCCATTCTTCTCGCAGAACTAAAAAGGTTACGCGGTTTTACCAAACCGCGTAACGAGTCGACGCTGCGCGAGCCCCTGCCGGGCAATCTGCCGCTCAAACCGTCGCTTGCGTACAGAAGTACGCGGCGCTCCTCTTTCGCGACACCTTGCCACGGCAGGGACTCGCTCGCTGACTTATGCTCAACCTATGGTTCAACCTTGCTTGCTAGATGCGGTCGTTGTTGTGTTATTCTAGAACAGACGTTCGTGAATGATGCGCGGGGCCTTGTCTTGCGCTGTGCTTGTGGCGAGGGGAGGTTGGCTTGGTCATTTTGGGTATCGACCCTGGTTTGGCCCATACGGGTTGGGGGATTATCGAGGAGCGGCGTGGCGAGGTTCGTTGCCGTGCCTACGGTTGCATCGAGACCAGCGCGGGCAGCCCGCTCGCGGTGCGCCTGTCGCATATCGCCCGCGACCTCAAGGGTGTCGTGGAGCGTTATCGACCCGATACCGCTGCTATCGAGAGCATTTACTTTGGCGCCAACGTTCGCTCGGCCATCCCCACGGCGCATGCCCGCGGTGCTGCGCTCGTGGCGCTTTCGGAGTGCGCGCTCGAGATTGGCGAATACACGCCCATGCAGATCAAACAGGCCGTGGTGGGTACGGGCGCTGCGGATAAACGGCAGGTTGCCTACATGGTGCGCACACTCACGCAGCTCGATCACGACCCGCACCCAGACCATGCCGCCGATGCCCTGGCCTGCGCCATCTGCCACGTTAACCTCAGTCGCACCCGGGCGCTTACCGGCGGCGAGTTCTATCAACAGAGAGGAACCGGATACTGATGATCTCCCAGCTCCATGGAACGCTTGTCGAGGCCACGATGAGCTCGGCCGTCGTCGATGTATCGGGCGTGGGCTTTGAGCTCGGCATTTCGGGCAGCACTGCCGCCACGCTGCCTACGCCCGGCGGCGAGGTTCGCCTCTATACCCGTATGCAGGTGCGCGAGGACGCCATGACGCTCTTTGGCTTTGCTTCCAAGGACGAGCGCACGATGTTCGATCGGCTCGTGTCCGTGTCGGGTGTCGGTCCGCGCCTGGCGCTTGCCGTGCTCTCCACCTATACCGTGGGCCAGCTGTATTCTCTGGTGATGGCCGAGGACGACAAAGGCATGGCTAAGGTGCCCGGTGTGGGCAAAAAGACCGCCCAGCGCCTCATCCTGGAGCTTAAGAGTACCTTTGCCAAGGACAAGGGCTTTGTTCCGGTCGGCGTAATTCCCGGTCAGGTTGCGATGCCGGTTCCCGCCGCCGCTCCCTCGGCGATCGATGACGCCCGTGCGGCGCTCCTTTCCATGGGCTTTAGTCCGCAAGAGACCGAGGTTGCCCTGAGCGGGTATGATGGGCAGGATATGCGTGTCGAGGACCTGCTCGGCGCGGCGCTTAAGCGACTCGGAATGGATGCGTGATGTGGGAAGCCGATGACTCTCAGGACCTGTGGGCGACGCCCGGCAGCTCGCCGGCGGCATCCATGGCGCACGGTGAGCGCATGGTGGGCTCGGAGTTGACGCCCGAAGACCTCGATGTCGACCGTACCCTGCGTCCCCAGCGCCTGGACGACTACTGCGGTCAGGAGCATATCAAGCAGAGCCTGCGCGTGCTCATCGAGGCGGCGCAGAGTCGTGGCGAGACGCTCGACCACGTGATCTTCTCGGGCCCTCCGGGTCTAGGCAAGACCACGCTGGCTACGGTTATCGCCAACGAGCTGGGCGCTCAGATCAAGACGACGAGTGGTCCGGCCATTGCGCGTACCGGTGACCTGGCGGCTATCCTTACCAACCTGCAGCCGGGTGACGTGCTGTTTATCGACGAGATTCATCGTCTTAACCGTTCGGTCGAGGAAGTCCTGTATCCCGCGATGGAGGACTTTGCGCTCGATATCGTGATCGGCAAAGGCCCGGCCGCACGTTCGATTCGCCTGGATATCCCCAAGTTTACGCTGGTGGCGGCAACGACCCGCTCGGGTATGCTGACCGGCCCGCTGCGCGACCGCTTTGGCATTTCGTATCGCCTGGACTACTACACGGTCGAGGAGCTTGCCCAGATCGTGACGCGCTCGGCGACCATTCTGGGCGTGACGATCGACCATCCGAGCGCGCTCGAGATCGGCTCGCGTTCGCGTGGTACGCCGCGTCTCGCCAACCGTCTGCTCAAGCGTGTGCGCGACTATGCGCAGGTGCGCGGCGACGGCCCCATCGAGCTCGATATCTGCCGTCAGGCGCTCGAGTTTTTCGAGATCGATGAACTTGGTCTGGACTGGATGGACATTCGTATCTTGGAGACGCTTGCCAAGACGTTCTCCGGCCGTGCCGTGGGCCTGACGACCCTTGCCAGCGCGGTGGGCGAGGACCCGGGTACGCTCGAGGATGTCTATGAGCCCTACCTGCTGCAGTGCGGCTTGATGATTCGCACGCCCCAGGGCCGCCAGGCAACGCTTCGCACCTTTGAGCACTTGGGCATCGAGCCAGCCGTTTAGAGGCGGGTTTGTTTTGGCCGGTCTGTAAGCTATCGCTGAGCATTGGATAAACATATCGCCATTCATCGGTTACGGGTGTTTTACTATTGCGCGCCCGTGCTATGCTGAAATGGTCTTTTTCTCATTCGGTAACGAAAGGACCGCCCATGCCTACTGACATCGAAATCGCACGTTCCGTCACGCCGCTGCCCATTACCGAGGTGGCTAAGAACGCCGGCGTCGACGTAAAGCACCTGATTCCGTACGGCTTCGACAAGGCTAAGGTTGATTATTCACTGCTCAACGAGCCGACCGATCACCAGGCCAAGCTCGTCCTCGTGACCGCTATCAATCCCACGCCCGCAGGAGAGGGCAAGACCACCACGACCATCGGCCTGGCCGATGGCCTGCGCCGTCGCGGCGTCAAGAGCGCCGTGGCCCTGCGTGAGCCTTCGCTCGGTCCCGTCTTTGGCGTAAAGGGCGGTGCCGCCGGCGGCGGTTGGGCCCAGGTCATCCCTATGGAGGACATCAACCTGCACTTTACCGGCGACTTCCATGCTATCGGTGCCGCCAATAACCTGCTAGCCGCCATGCTCGACAACCATATTCAGCAGGGCAACCAGCTCGGTATCGATGTTAAGCGCATCACCTGGAAGCGCGTCGTCGACATGAACGACCGCCAGCTGCGCCACGTTATCGACGGCATTGGCGGCAAGGCTCAGGGCGTGCCGCGCGAGGACGGCTTCGATATCACCGTTGCCTCCGAGGTCATGGCAATCCTGTGCCTGTCCACGAGCATCAACGACCTCAAGGAGCGCCTGGGCGAGATCGTCGTCGGCTACAGCTTTGCCGGCGAGCCCGTCCGCGCCCGTGACCTTAAGGCTCAGGGTGCCATGGCGGCCCTGCTCAAGGACGCGCTCAAACCCAACCTGGTGCAGACGCTCGAGGGCACGCCCGCGTTTGTCCACGGCGGTCCCTTCGCCAACATCGCCCACGGCTGCAACTCCATCATGGCTACGCGCATGGCTATGCGCTTTGGCGATGTCGCCATTACCGAGGCAGGCTTTGGCGCCGATCTGGGTGCCGAGAAGTTCCTCGACATCAAGTGCCGCATGACGGGCGTCCGCCCCAGCGCCGTCGTGATTGTCGCCACCGCCCGTGCGCTTAAGTACAACGGCGGCGTTGCCAAGGCCGACCTTAACGACGAGAACCTCGAGGCCCTCAAGGCCGGCATGCCCAACTTGCTGCGCCACGTCGACAATATCCAGAGCATCTATGGTCTTCCCTGCGTGGTCGCCATCAACCGCTTCCCGACGGACACCGAGGCAGAGCTTGCGCTTATCGAGTCCGAGTGCCAGAAGCTCGGCGTTAACGTTAAGCTTTCCGAGGTCTGGGCCAAGGGCGGCGAGGGCGCGCTCGAGCTGGCCGATGAGGTCATGCGCCTGATTGAGCAGCCGAGCGAGCTCAAGTTTGCCTACGAGGACGGTGCCGATGTGGCCGACGCCCTCGAGGCCGTCGCCACCAAGGTTTACCGCGCCGATGGTGTCGACTTTACGCCGGCTGCCAAGCGTCAGCTCGCCGAGCTGCGCGAGAACGGCTTTGGCAACCTGCCGGTATGCGTCGCCAAGACGCAGTACAGCTTTAGCGACAACGCCAAGGCCCTGGGCGCTCCCGAGAATTTCCGCATCACGGTGCGCGAGCTCAAGGTTTCTGCCGGTGCTCACTTTGTGGTCGCGCTGACCGGCAGCGTTCTGACCATGCCGGGCCTGCCCAAGGTTCCCGCGGCCGAGAACATCGACGTCGACAACGACGGCAACATCACCGGCCTGTTCTAAGCCTGCTGCTTATAGCCGCTTGCCCGCCCCGCCGCGCCCACCAAGGTCCGGCGGGGCTTTTTGATCCTTAGGCACGCGCATGTCTTGTAGATACCGACGGCCTTTGCCCATCATAGGCTTTTGCGCGGGTAGAATGCATGGATAACTTGATGCTTACAGGCGACGGAAAGGAAACGTTGCATGGACCAGGACAAGACGACCGTGATGGGCGGATATGGTTCCGCGCAGGCTGACGATAGCGCCGATGCGACCCGCGTTGTTCCCAACCCCGGTTATACCGACCCCGCCGCGACGCAGCCTTCTGCCGAACCCACACAGGTTATGGGCTATGGCGATACACCGCGGGATCCATTTGATTATGCACCGCAGGACCCGTATGGCAATGCGACGCCGGACCCGTATGGCAATGCGGCGACAGATACTTATAACAACCTGCCGCAAAATCCCATTCCGCAGCCTCAACAGACGACGTATATGCCGCGCACGGCACAGGCCCAGCCTCGATATGAATCGCGCGATCCGTATGCGCGCCAACCCTATCGCGAGTATCCCAAGTCGATTCCGCAATATGGCGAGGACGAGGAAGAGACGCCGTCGCGTTCGTCGAGTGTGATCAAGAAGATTCTCATTGTGCTGGCGATTTTCTTTGCCCTCTCGATTGTGTTTGCCATCGTGTCGGGCATGCTCAACAGGCGAGGGAGTTCAACGGCCGATACCACTGCCGAGCAAACCGAGTCCGCCTCGTCTAGCACCGTCGATCTGAGCGATATCCCGGGGCAGTACTGGTCCAACGCCAAGAAGCTCCTCAAGTCGCGCGGCGCCGATCTTTCGAATGCTGTGATTCTGACTGACGACGGCTCGACGCCTGTTGTAGATGCCAACTGGGTTGTTACTTCTGCCTACTATAACGACAACGGTAACCTCGAAATTCAACTCACGCACAAGAACAGCTCGGGCAACTCGTCCGACGGCCAAAGCGGCACCGACAATTCGAGCTCCAACACGCTGGAGGACCTGAGCAACAAGGCGCAGGAGTTAGGAGACAAGGCGCAAGAGCTGGGCGATACGGCTCAGAACCTCGGCGATACTGCTCAGAATCTGGGCGATATGGCTACCAATGCCTGGAATGCGCTGCAAAACGGCATTTCGGGCGCACAGGGAAACTAGCGGTCGAGCGGCTAGAGCCTTAGCGGTGCAAACAAAAACGGGACGCAGGATCGCGTGACCGGGCGCATAGGCGCGTTGGTCGGCGGTCCTGCGTCCTGTTTTGCTGTCGATTACAGCTGCTCTGCCGGGCGCTCGGGCGAGCTGAAGCCGGAGTCAAACGTGACGACGCATGACGCATCGGGCCGGCGCTCGTGCACGATGCGCGTGACGAGCTCCAGCAGTTCCTCGTCGGATATGTCAAAGCCGTCGGGACGCACCAGGTCAAACGAAACAAAGCCGTCGTGCTCATGCAAGTCGTGGATGGAAAGCGCTGGGTCGATTTGCGCTACGCCGCGCTTGACCCAGCCGCGCAGGTCGTCACCGGTTGTTGCAATGGGGTCGCAGTGCAGCGTAATGCCAATGCCCATCTGGCGTTTGATGTCGTGTTCGATGGTGTCCAGGATCTCGTGGTGCTCAAAGGCATCGCCCTCGCCGGGCATTTCCACGTGTGCGCTGGCAAACTGGCGGCCGGGGCCGTAGTCGTGCACCATGAGGTCGTGTGTGCCCAAGACCTGGGGATACGACATAATCCTGTCGCGGATTGCCTGGACGAGCTTGGGGTCGGGCGCTTGTCCCAACAGCGGGCTGATGGCGTCGCGCACTAGGCCCATGCCGCTGATACAGATGAAGATGCCCACGCCCAGGCCTGCCCAGCCATCGAGGTCAAAGCCGGTCGTCTGCGAAATAAGCGCTGCGGCCAGGACCGAGGCCGAGGTAATGACGTCGTTTTTGGAATCCTGCGCCGTGGCGATAAGCGTCTCGGAATCGATGCGATTGCCCAGCGTGCGGTTGAACGCTGCCATCCAAAACTTGACGAGCATGGACAGGACAAGGGCTGCCATGGAGAGCGCCGAATACGCGGTGGGAGAGGGCTTGATGATCTTGGTAATGGACTCGAGTGCCAGGTTGATGCCAACGGCGCAAACGAGAACGGCGACAAACAGCCCCGCCAGGTATTCGTAGCGGCCGTGGCCATAGGGGTGCCCCTCGTCGGCCGGGCGGCTGGCAAGGCGGAATCCGAGCAGGCTCACGATGTTGCTCGAGGCGTCGGAGAGGTTGTTGAAGGCGTCGGCGATGAGCGAGACGGAGCCCGCGAGCAGGCCCGCGATGCCCTTGGCCAGGCACAGCGTGATGTTGAGGCCGATGCAGATGAGGCTTGCGGCAAAACCCGCGTTGGTGCGACAGGAGGTATCGACCGGCTCGCTTTCGCTGCCGGGAACAAGCGTATGTACCAGCCGATTTACAAATAGCATAACGATCGTCCTCACAATCATGTTTAAGGGGATAGTGTAGCTCGCATGGGCGCACCGTGCGCCGGTGCTCAGAAAATGCAGCAATGGTCTGCCCGCGCTAACGGGCGCGAGGCGGAGGGGACGACTGCCCGCGCGCCTTCGAGTTCACTGCGCCTTCCCGTCCGACCGGGTGCTCCATTTTGGGCCATATGGGTATGGGCATGTGCCTGCCTGCCCGACATACTTAATGTCGACAGCACTGTGCAAAGGAGGATGTTTCCATGGACGAGATGTTTGCCATTAAATGCCAAAACTGCGGCGGCCCTATGTACTCGCACCAGGCTAAACGCAGCTTTGAGTGCGCCTATTGCGGCACGGTCGTTCCGTGGCAGGCCGATGCGGGGGAGCCCAAGAGCGCCCTGGGCATTCGTCATACGCCGTTGACGGTGGTGGATGGGCTACTTAAGCTCACCCATGTGTCGCAGCTCGAGCGCCCGGAGGACCCCGACTGGTATTTCTTCAATGCGTACTGGCGCAATCAGTCGGTTCTGGAGCATCTGCTGTGGGAGGACCGTGGCACGGCGCAGGAGTTCCAAGAGGCTACGCATGTGAGCATCCCGTGCCCCTTCTGCGGCGCATCCTTTGAAGGCGAGTCCACTCAGCGCGTGTTTGAGTGCCCGTCATGCGGCAATAAGATTGGCGTTGCCGATCTGCTCAAGCCGGGGACGTTTAGCAAGCGCCTGACCATGGGCGTGGGTGCGGAGTATGTACCCGAGCAGGGCATTCCCTGTGAAATCTCGCCGCAGCAGGCACGTGCCAATGCGCTGCAGCTGGTGCGCCAGTACCCGGAGGTCTTTGCTGGGCACGACGTGGAAGACGCAATCCAAAATGACATGATGCTCTTCTATTTCCCCATGGCGCTGGCGGACCTGCGCATGATGGTGTCCTTCCCGGGCAAGGGCCTGAGCAAGGAGACCCTGGTGTACTACGAGGTGCTCGACTGGGCGTATCCGCGGGCAAACTACCTGGACGTTCGCCTTATGGGCATTCTGGAGCCGTGGGACTTTGCCAAGGTGGGGCCGTTTGACCCGGCCATGCAGGAAGGCGACTTCCGCGTTGTTTCCGTCGATGCGTCTACCAAGGACCAGGTGGTCATTGATAAGCTGGCGCTCGACGTTGCCGGCAACGATGCCGAGGCGGTGCTGGGGCTCAATAAAAAGAGCATCCGCACCTGGGCGCGCAAGGCCCGCAAGCACAAGGACGGTCTGGTGATGGTGCCGGTCTACTTTGTCGATCGTCCCGCGTCGGACAGCCGCGATGGCGAGCAGGTGCGCATTGCCGTAAACGGCCAGACGGGTCGTGCGGCCGCGGTAGTGTTTAGCGACAAGCGCGAGACGCATGTGGTGGCGCCGCTCAATCCCAACGTGATGCTGTCGAGCGAAAGCACCGTGCACGCCACGCCCATCGAGGTCAAATACGTTAAATCGCCCTTCCTATACCAGATCGTGCGCCGTGGAGGCGGCGAGCAGCCGCGCCAGGTTGCAGCCGCCGTCAAGGGTTTCTACCGAGAGGAGAAGCCCAAACGCAAGGGATTGCTCGCTGCGATTTTTGGTAAGTAGGGGAGTGGTGCCGGGGCGTCGGGCTGCATCGCAAGGTCATGAGACGAATTTAAGACTGCTGGGAACGTGCTACCATTGCCGATAGCCTTAATCTTGTAAGAAGCGGAGGCCAGATTATGGGTTTTGCGGATCAGCAGCTTCAGCTTCAGGTACCGTATTCTCCTGACGACACGTTTAATGCCTTGAAGACAGCTATGGAAAAGCTGCCTAAAGTAAAAGTTGATAGTGCATCGCCCACAACAAGAACAATTGCAGCTGAGATTGGTATGAGCCTTTGGTCTTGGGGCGAAAATATCAGTATTTCGGTTGTTCCAGTTGAAGGCGGATCTGGCGTTACTGTCAAGTCGTCATCTAAGGTCAGGGCAAACGTATTAAACGGGGGCAAAAATGCAAAGAATATTGCCGAGATAGTCGATGCCCTATCGAAGGAGCTCGAGCGGTATCCGCAGGTTTCACAGACTATTGAGACGCTGGCGGATAGTGGTTGATGTAGTTGCAAGGCTTGAGAGGCTTGCAGCACTGCGTGAGAGTGGAGTACTTACCGAGGAAGAGTTTGCTGCAGAAAAGGCAAAAATCCTTTCGTAATCAGACATGATGGTTGGATTTGCATTCTATTATTGAACTTGTTTATACCAGGCTGAAAACATCGTGTGTAATAAAGGTGCGTAGTAGTCTCGTCTTGATTGGCAGATGTAAATAAACGGTGGAACGGCTGTAAAAGAGCCTTGCCACTGGGTAAAATAAGGGATGCCGCGGAACCCGCTCCTCAGTCGGTCAACTTTGGAAGCGCGGGCAACGCAGGTATTATCGTCTAAAGGGCCGGGTGCAACCGGCCCTTTGCATGACTCCCTTCGCTATCCGTTACTGCTTATATTCCCGCCAGATCGAGTAGAGGTTCCGGACGATGCCGGTTACATACATCGAGAGGCGCAGGATTTCAAGAAACAAGTTCATAGGCTTCACCCCAATCAGAGATTAGAGCGTTGCCCGCAGGCGGATTCCGCGGCAGACATAATTCTACCTCACGGGCCGCGGTGGAGGATAGCCTGCCCCCTGGTTTTGAGCAGTGTCGATCTAACGGGCAATCAAGCCTCTAGTTCTCTTTGAATTGGGCAAGCATCTGCCCGAAGAAGCTTAGTTCGGATGGCTCATAAATGAGCGAGCCGCCATCTTCGGTCCGGTAGACCCCGCAGGGGAGGTGACGCCCGTCGGGGAGGACATAGAGGTTTTCTTCCTCCCTCAGTCCCGTTGGGAGTATCGGGGTCTCGTTTTCGTCCATTTTGAACTCATCGATATTCGCGATCTCCCTCTCCACGATGCCTCCTACCTTATTTCTTGAATGGCGCCCTAAAACAAGCAGTTCTCAATCAACTCTTTACCGCGCAGGGTATCGATCCACTCCTGCGGAATTGCGCCGATACCGTAGGCCGTGCCGGCGAGGGCGCCTGCGACGACTGCGGTGGTGTCGGTGTCGTCGCCCAGGTTGACGGCGGCAAGGACGCAATCTTCGTAGCTGTTGGTGTTGACAAAGCACCAGCTGGCGGCCTTAAGGGTGTCGCGCACGAAGCCGCCGGACCTGATTTCCTGCTCAGGCACACCTTTCAGATGAAGCGCCCACGAGGGAAGCGTGCCGTTCATCACGCCCCTCATCAGCTCGACAAATATGACGCATGCATCGGTCGACGTTCTGTGGGCGTGCGTTATCGCGGAGACCTCGCAGATCTCGTCGTCAGTCGCGTCGACAAACGCCAGGGGCGCGATGCGCATGAGTGAACCGTTGCCGTTGTCGCGTTCGCCGGAGCCGCCTTTGCCGGTGTGCAGGGCGCGGGCGGTCGTGCCGCCATAATCGAAAACGCCGTCGATCGTATACTCGCCACGGGCAATCCAGCTTACGAACTTGTCGCGCATGTCTGCGGTGTCGATATGCCCGAGCTCCCTAATCGAGTCGCAGGTAGCAAGCGTCATAGATGTGTCGTCGCTCCAGGTGCCGGCGGGCTGCCCATGCGTGCCGTAGCCGATCATGTCGGTGCATTCGAACGTGCCGCGGGGCCTGAACTCGTAGGGAACGCCCAGCGCGTCGCCGACGGCAAGCCCATAGATGCAGTCGCGCAGTGTCGTTTTCGGTCTGTCTGTCATGGAGCGCTCCTCTTATGTCGGGGGATATGAAACGCCGTCGGGGGTATCGGTCGCAACGTGCTGCTACCCTTGCGCTTCGCCATTAGTCGCTTCGTTGATGGCGCGGTACTCGGCACTCAGCTCGCGCGCCAGCTCTTCCTTGCTTGGAAGATACGGCAAGTATTTGGCGGCAAACACTTGGTCGTTGTCTTCGGGCAGCGTGTACTCGACAATCGAGTCGCTTTTGTCCGCGCAGAGCACGATGCCTATAGGCGGATTGTCGCCTTCGTTCATGAGCTCGCGCGTGTAGTAGTTCACGTACATTTGCATCTGGCCCAGGTCCTGATGCGTAAGGTCATCGGTCTTAAGGTCGATGAGCACGAAGCAGCGCATCAGATAGTTGTAAAACACAAGGTCAATATAGAAATGGCGCCCATCAAAGGTGATGCGCTTTTGGCGCGCCTCGAAAGCGAAACCACGGCCAAGCTCCAGCAGGAACTTCTGAAGATGCGTGATGAGCGCCTGCTCTAGATCGCTCTCGCGAAACGCAGTATCGTCCGAGAAACCTAAAAACTCCAGCACATATGGGTCGCGGATGATATCCTCGGGGCGACGAGCCGGGGCGCTCTTTTGGATTTCCTGGGTGACGGCCTCCTTGTCCTTGCTGGCAAGCAGGCGCTCGCGGAACATGGTGTTGATCTGGCGCTCGAGCTGACGCGTGCTCCAGCGAGAATCGGCGCATTCGTTCATGTACCAGGTGCGAGCTTCGGGGTCAGGAATGCGTATTAACCTGCGATAATGTGTCCAACTCAATTCGGGACGCAGTGAGTCCCGAATTGGAAATGCAAGATAGAACTGACGCATTTTACGCAGCTCTCTTGCTTCAAAACCTTTACCAAAATTCTTGGTAAGTCTGATTGCGAGGGCCTTGAGCAGCGCCTCTCCATACCTGGCGCGCTCCTCTCCGCCCTGCTCATCAACAATGCTCTTGCCGATCTCCCAATACGCCTCAACCATCGCAAAGTTAACGGCGGTATAGGCCTTGTCGCGAGCGGCGTTGAGAATCGAGGAAACCTGCTTGTAAAAAACTTCTGGCACGATTGCCGATTCTCCACGGTTTACCAGTTCGCCCATCACTGTCGCCCCACTTTCCTCTTGTGGAATGCATCTTTATTGCATTTAGTTTAAAGCCTCGCGTGGACTCGAATTTCAATGCCGCCTAGCGCCTTCGTGCAGGATTCCCGAAGTGACTAAAATGTGACCATAGAGGCAGTTTTAGCGAACCCCATGGGAGTGACACGCATGGACAACAACACCTTGCTGTTCCAGGACAAAGGTTCGGGCAGGTTTAAAGACGTCAAGATCTACCCTAACCGCATCGAGGTGCTCAAGAAGGGTACTTTCGGCGGCAAGCATATCGAGATTGTCTACCTTAAGGACATCACGGGCGTTAACAGAATCAAGGGTCGCGACGTTTTCCTGCGCAATCGACTGTTAACCGCTTGCGTCTTTAGTCTGAGCAGTCGTGTGAAGGCCCAGGAGTTTGTTAACGCGCTGAACATGGTGATGTAGCCCATGGCGGCGTTCGGGCCAAGGTAAAAATCGGGGGCACAGAACGGTGTCCTGCGCCCCCGATTGAGTCGATGTGTCTAAAAGGCAGGCTCGTCTATTCGCTGTCGTCCCCAGCGTTTTCGCGGTCACTGGCAAGCATTGCTGCGCCGGCGACCGTCGTCGCCACGGCGGCAGCGGCGAGCCCGGCGGCGATGCCAGAGCCGTCGCCCGTGCCGGCGAGTTTTCCGGCCGAGCTTTTGCCCTTGCCGTTCTTGTCGGCGCTACCTGCGTTGGGGCCCGTGCCACTGTCGGTGCCGGTGCCGTCGCCGCCCGCGTTGCCCGAGGCTGCAACTGCAAAGCTTGCGGCTCCGTCGCTGGCGAGCGTGTAGTTCTGCGCCGCGTCGCCCAAAAGGCCTTTCGCGCGCACCCAGTACGTCCCTGCGGCAAATGTTTCGCCCTCGGCCATTGCCGTGCCCGGAGCGCCGTTCGCGTCGTGCACAAACTCGAGCTGGGCCGTGCAGGCATCGGTTTCGAGCTTGCCCTCGAGTGATGCCGCAATCTTGGCGCGCACGTCTTCGCCGGCCTTAAGGCCTTCGAGCCCCTCAAAATGGGGCGTCAACGCACGCGGATCGATATCGATGGGCACATGACCCCGCAGCTCCGTAACGGTCTCGTTGCCCAAGGCGTCGACATCCACATATTCGATGGTAAACGCATGGCCCGAAGCCGCCACGTTGAGTACGTTGCTGCTGTCGACAAGGCGGAAATGGCCCTCGCCAACGGTCTTGCCATCCTGGAGCGAGGCATCGCTCAGCGAGTCGCCGTATGTCATGCGCATGCGGGTCGGGAGGTAGTACGAAGCTGTCTGCTTGTGCTGTGTATCGTAATCGTAATTGCGCTGGTAGATGCTCCGGGCCAGCGCCGCATCAACAAAGTCGGATGCGATGATGCCAATGTGCTTGAGGTAATCTGACTTTGTTTCCTCGTTGTCGCTGGGGTTGATGTACGGGCTCTTGTACAGATGCTCGTTGACTACTCGCGCTGCGGTAAATGGGTTGCTTCCTTGCTTGTGATTCGTGCAGCTGGTGTAGTTGATAGACCAGCAGCGCTCCAGGACTTGCTCCTTGGCCCCGTTATCGTCCTCGACATCTACCTCGTTGCGGGTGAGCTTAGCCGTCTCCTGCAGGGCCATATCGACCCAGCTGATCTTGTCGGTTCCGGTGCATTCGTAATGGTCCTGGGCATATACCTTGGTGCAATAGGGCTTTTCGTCACTCGTTTTCCCCACGGCTTCAAAGCCCCGCTCGTCTCGAACGAGACACATAGAGGCGCTGTCGGTGTGCGCTGCGATTTTGTCGTCCCATTCGGTGAGGTCGAGGCCCCACGTGTGGCCGCTTACGCTGCTGCCGGCGAGCCTAAATCGACGCAGCAAGACGATTTTCCCGCGCACCTCGCCCAGCGTGGGGATGCGGCTCGATGTGTAGAACAGATTGGGGTTCTTGTCCATAACATTGGCAAAAGCCGTCGTGAGGCTTTCGTCGGTAGCCTCGTCGTTGCCCCGCGACACGAGCATGATGAGCGCTTCTTTCGGGTTTTCGCTCAAAAACGTATTGAAGTACCCGATGACATCGGAGAGATGCATAAAGTTCCCGTCTTTTTTGAGCAGGTAGCAATCTCCGTGGTCGATGCCGGGGTTCTCACCCTTTCCGAGTCGAATATCAAAGTAGCGAACGCCTTCGAGCAACTGCGTGGGGATGTAATCCTGCTGGCACTTTGCAAGCGAGGTTTGGGGCTCGGTGTCGTTGTCGACGCTGCAGCTGCCCGAATCATGCGTACCCGGGATGCTCAGCTCGTCGAGGAACTTGTTGTCGTCGACGTATTTCATCCAACATGGCCCATCGACGTAGCTGCTATACGTGGTCCAGTCGATGCTGCTAACTGTGGCATTGGTCTTGTCCATGCTGTAGCCGACAAGCTCGAGCTCCCACGGAATGCTCTTACTCTTATGGCAGATCTTATTGTTGTCCTGGTCTTTGCCGTCCTTTTCTATGGCCAGGTACTTAATGTCTTTTTTCTCGGTTTCTTTCTCGACCGTGCGGTCTCGGATGATATAGGTACCGTTTGATTGACGCTTGAACGCAAAAGAGCGACTGGCCTTGCCGTCATGCTCGCCACTCCATACGTGGATGACCTTTCCATCTTTGTCCGAGTCGCCATCGACCGACCAAATGCTGTAGCCCGTCTTCCTGTGCTCTTCGAAATTGAGCAAGGTGCGGATAGCATACCAGTTTGTATCGTCATTCTTGGTCGTTACGTTCTCAAGGATGAGCTTGCTGGACGTGCCGTCATTAAACAGGTGGCAGACGTTGCCGATGACGTTGCCGTCTTCGTTGACGCTCGCGGTGCGAAAATAGCCTGCGGGACGAAGGCGAATGACGAACTTGTCGAGGGTGGCCGCCTTTGTGGGTGCGTCTTCTGCAAATGCCGCGCGCACGGGAAGGCCCAATCCCGCGGTTTCGGGCAGGCTTGCAAGCGGCGACAAAGCCGCAAGTCCTAGGCCCAGCGTAAATGCTCGGCGACTGATGGCGTGGTGTTCGGTCATAACTCCTCCATTCGCAGGGTGCGGTTATGCACTTATTTTGGTCACTTTACTGCCCGGATGTTTAAAGGTGTCGGCTCAATTGTCTGCGCGGCGCTATAAATCGGCGAGCGGACGTGCTGGGGTGCTTGTTCATGTTGTGCCGTTACCGCGCTGGGGGGGGCGGTTTTGCCGCCCGGCATCTTCGCGTTCGTCAGTTGCCGGCATAAGAAAGGGAGGGCCGGTTTACCGGCCCTCCCTTAGTACGAAGCGCTGGGGTACCGTCGCTTGTTTGCGCTGCGCTCGTTTTTCCCGCTGCGCTCGCGAGTCGCTTAGCGCTTGATCTCGATATCCTCGAGCTTGACGTCCATGGCTTCGGTCTTGGCCTCGGCGATGTCGTCGGCAAACTCCAGGGACTTCATCATGGTCTCGACGGCGTCCTTGTGCTCTTCGACGTTGTCGATGCGCACGTACACGCTGCCGCCGTCAACGTCGGTGAAATACTCGGTCGTTACGCCGCCAGTGTGCGTGTAGGAAGCGTTACGCCAAGTCTTGCCGTTGTACTTGACGGGGTCATTCTCGGTCCACTCAAAGTCGGTCTTCCACTTTGCCTCATAGTCGAACAGCTCGTCGGCGTTCTTGTCAGGGTCGAAGACGGGGATGAAGCGGTCGCTGGCGTGCTCGCTCTCGGTGAACTTAAACTGGGCCCTGTCGGCGGTGTCGCCTGCGACGTCGGTGATCTCGACGCCCTCGGGGACCTCGACCTTAAACCAAATGAAGTCGGTCCTCATATCCACGGCTGGCTTTTCTGCTCCGCCGCCACCGCCACTGCCGGTAGCGCCGCCGCTGCCGCCGCAGCCCACCAGGGTAACCGCGGCAAAGAGACTGATGCAGAGGGTGAGAATCGCAAAGGCCTTCTTTTTCATGGTCGTGTCCTCCTCGATCTGTAACCGCCCATGGATTACCTGCCTTTACTGTACGCGCGGACGGCTCGCTAGGGTGGGCCATGTGTCCCATTCTGGGTGCCGGATTTGCGCCGTTAAGAGGCAATATGCGCGGGCGCAAAAGAGGGGAGGGCCGGTGCTGCCGGCTCTCCCCGGGATGAGGTGCCCGTTGTTTTAATGGGGCGCGTGTACGCGGAGGCGTTGCCCCAACAGGTTCCTTGTTTATAGATATGCCCCAGTTTGTGACGTCCGGAAGTCTCGAAAGCTAGGCCATATGTCCCATGCTTGCGGCGCCGACGCCTATCGTTCGCCATAGAAATCCGCGATGGCCAGGTGTGCTGACGCTCATGTGCTTATGGGCTAGACTAAGCATCATTACGTGTTTGATGCGGTTGGTCGGCGGTTGCCGCCCGACTGATCTATATGACTTGAAGGTGCATGCGTATGAGCCAAGAGATGATGGACAAGACCTGCCGTGGGTTTGCCGAGGCGCTGGCCGCGCGCGAGCCGGTTCCCGGCGGCGGTAGCGCGAGCGCCTTTGTGGGCGCGCTGGGCGCCTCGCTGTGCGGGATGGTCGCACGCTACGGGGCAACCAATCCCGCGCTTAGCGATCGAGCGGACGATCTGACGCGTGCATTTGCCCAGGCAGACGAGTTGGCACAGGAGCTAGTGGGCCTGGTTGCCGAGGACGTTCGTGCGTACGGGCAGGTGTCCGCGGCGTACGGTATTCCGCGTGACGATCCGGCTCGAGCGACCGCGATTCAGGACGCGTTGCGCGTGGCGGCCATGCCGCCGTATCGGATCATGGATGCCTGTGGACGCGCGCTGGCGCTGCTCGAGGACATGGCAGACAAGGGCTCGCGCCAGCTGCTGTCCGATGTGGCGTGCGGTGCCGTGTTCTGCCGCGCCGCCATGCAGGGAGCGAGCCTGACGCTCTTTGCCAACACCACATCTATGAAAGATCGGGCGCGCGCTGAGGAACTCGAGGCGGCGTGCGATGAGCTGCTGGATACGTGGCTGCCGCGCGCCGATGCGCTGGCGCGCCGTGCTGCCGACGCCGCAAGGAAGAGGGGATAGCCATGGCCGAACTGCTCAAGGGTGCTCCCGTTGCCCGCGCTTTGACCGAGGAACTTGCCGCTCGTTGCGCCGCCCTGCGCGAACAGGGCATCGTGCCGACACTGGCCATCGTTCGTGTGGGCGAGCGCGAGGACGACCTGTCCTACGAGCGCGGCGCCCTCAAGCGCTGCGAGAAGATTGGCATTGAGGCTCGCCGCGTTTTGCTTCCCGCCGATGTTTCACAGGATGAGCTGCTGGCGGCTATTAAGGACATCAATGCCGACCCTGCTGTTCACGGCTGCCTGATGTTTCGCCCGTTGCCCGCTGGGCTTTACGAGGATGCAGTTGCCGCGGCGCTCGATCCCGCCAAAGATGTTGACTCCATGACGCCGGCCTCGCTGCTTACCACGCTTTCGGGTCGCGGCGAGGGCTTTGCCCCTTGCACGGCCGAGGCCGTGCTGGCGCTGCTGGACCATTACGGCGTTGAGCTGGATGGGGCCAAGGTCGCGGTCGTCGGTCGGTCGCTGGTGATTGGCCGTCCCGTTGCCGCCATGCTTACGGCTCGCAATGCCACGGTGACGACGTGCCATACGCATACGCGCGACTTGGCTGCCGAGTGTCGTGCGGCTGATATCGTGGTTGCGGCCGTTGGACGTGCGCGCACGATTGGCGCGGATGCGGTTCGCGATGGCCAGACGATCATCGATGTGGGCATTAACTGGGACGAGGCCGCCGGCAAGCTGGTCGGCGATGTCGATTTTGATGCTGCGGAGCCGATCGTTGGCGCAATTACCCCTGTGCCGGGCGGCGTGGGGGCTGTGACCACGGCGATTCTCGCCAAGCACGTGATCGAGGCGGCGGAGCGCGCATCGAAATAGGCATTTTTGCCCACAGGGGTTGCCGGGGCGGCTGTTTCGCCCTTTTTTCGCCGAAGCGATACACTGTTGCCGTTTGATTTCTTCGCTCAAGGAGGATGCGCATGCCGTGCACAACGATTTTGGTTGGTAAGAACGCGAGCTACGACGGGTCGACGCTGGTTGCCCGCAACGAGGACTCGTCCAACGGGGTGTTTGAGCCCAAGCGCATGCGCGTGGTGCATCCCGACGAGCAGCCGCGTGTCTACACGAGTGTCCTGAGCCACCTGACCGTTGAACTGCCCGATAACCCCATGCGTTACACAAGCGTCCCCGACGTTGTCCCGGGTCATGGCATTTGGGCCGAGGCCGGTTTCAACGAGCTCAATGTTGGCATGTCCGCAACCGAGACGCTTACCACCAACGAGCGCGTCCGCGGCGCCGATCCGCTCGTGGACTACGTGCCCGCCAAGGGCAACGAGGGCGAGGACGGCTATGTTCCGGCGCAGCCCGGCGGTCTGGGCGAGGAGGATATGGTGACCCTGGTGCTGCCGTACGCTAAGTCTGCTCGCGACGGCGTGCGCATTCTGGGCGAGCTGCTCGAGCGCTACGGCACCTACGAGAACAACGGCATTGCCTTTAGTGACGTTGACGAGATCTGGTGGCTCGAGACCATCGGCGGCCACCACTGGATCGCCAAGTGTGTGCCCGATGACGCCTATGTGACCATGCCCAACCAGCTGGGTATCGACAGCTTTGACCTGGACGACGCTGAGGGCGCTCAGGTCGACCACATGTGCTCCGCTGACCTGCGCTCTTGGATGGCCGAGTGGCATCTGGACCTGACGCTGGGCGTTGAGGGCGACGGTCCCGCCGCGGTCTTCAACCCGCGCGAGGCCTTTGGCTCGCACAGTGACAGCGACCACGTCTACAACACGCCGCGCGCCTGGTACATGCAGCGCTGCCTCAACCCCAGCGATGTGTGGGACGGTCCCGACGCCGACTACACGCCCGAGAGCGACGACATCCCCTGGAGCCGCGTGCCCGAGCGCAAGGTGACCATCGAGGATATCAAGTACGTGCTTTCGAGTCACTACCAGGGCACGAAGTACGACTGCTACGGCAGCAAGGGCACGCCCGCCACGCGCGGCGCCTATCGTCCCATCGGCATCAACCGCAACAGCCAGCTCGCCGTGCTGCAGCTGCGCCCCTATGCGCGGCCGGCATATCGCGCCGTACAGTGGATGGCGTTTGGCTCCAACTCGTTTAACGCGCTCGTGCCGCTGTACGCCAATGTCGAGACCATGCCCGAGTACTATGCCGACACGCAGGCTCGCGTGACGTCCGAGAATTTCTACTGGGCAAATCGCCTGATCGGTGCCTTGGCCGATGTTCGCTTCCATGAGTGCGGTCGCGCAGTCGAGGATTATCAGGAGAAGGTCGGCGGCATGGGCCACAAGCAGATTCACGACGTTGACGCTGTCGTAGCCGCGCTGCCCGAGGCCGAGGTGCCTGCCGAGCTCGCCCACGCCAACGAGGCCTTTGCCGAGCTTGTGCGCGTGGAGACCGATGCCCTGTTGGGCAAGGTGCTCTACACCACGAGCTGTGCCATGAAGAACTCCTTCGCGATGAACGATAACGTAAGGTAAAGACAACCTTGCAACGAGCGAGCGGGACAAACGCCGTCAAAGGCTTTGCCCCGCTCGATTTCTATCCCGGCGACAAACGATTTTGTGTCGTTCACCCAATCTTGGGTACAAGAAGGCCAATGTAGTTGTTCATGATTGGAGCCAACCATGGTTATGAAATTCGATCAGCTTGTTAACGGTGCCATCAACGTGGGCTTCGGTGCCGCCGCCGTTGCCGTCGAGGGCGGCAAGAAGGTCCTCGACGACCTCAATACCAAGGGAGAGCAGGTCCGCAAGGACGCTGGCACCCCCGATATCGCTCGCAGCGTGTCTGACATGTTCGAGCAGGCCGGCGGCACCATCTCCGACCTCACCGAGCGCCTGGGCATGCAGGGCGAGACTGCGGCGCAGCGTGTGCTCGACGAGCTCATCCTGGCTCGCGTCCGCGTTATGACCGCCTCCGAGCGCACGGCCTTTTTGGCCCATGTGCGCGATATCGTCGATTCGGTCGAGGACAACGTGACCTCGGTGCCCGTCGAGTCCGTTGAGCCCGACGATGCAGAGGACACCGAAGAGGCCGAGTAGCAGCGCAGATGGCAGATTCCACCACCGATTACAACAATCTAGATCCCTTGGGTGACGAGGCGGCGGTTGTCGACGAGGTCGATGCCGCCGTCTCGGGCGCTCGCAAGAAGCCGCGCGCTGTCGATATGGTCCCCGAAGAGCCCGACGCGATGGCGCCGGACGAGGAATACCAGCTCACGCCGGCAGGTCGTCGTGAGCGCATTGGGCAGATCGTTCGTCTGGTCAAAAAGTACCGCGTATGGGATAATCTCACGCCGGTGCGCCTGCGTCGTCTGCTCGAAGAGCTCGGCCCCATGTTCGTTAAAATGGGGCAGATTCTGGCCAACCGGTCCGAGATTTTGCCGCAGCGGTTTTGCGACGAGCTGCGCCGCCTGCGCTCCGACGTAGAGCCGGTGCCGTATGAGGTAGTGCTCCGCTGTCTGGAAGAGGAGTACGGCCAGCGCCTGGGGCAGATGTTCGATGCGATCGACCCCAACCCGCTCGGTAGCGCATCGCTCGCGCAGGTGCACCGCGCCCGTCTGGTGACCGGCGAGGACGTGGCCGTTAAGGTACAGCGCCCCGGCGCGCAACAGGTCATGGCACAGGACATCGACATCATCCGTTCGGTGGTGCGCATCGTTTCCAAGTTCGTCAACACCGACCAGTTTGTTGACTTACACGCCGTCGTCGAGGAGCTGTGGGCCTCGTTTCGCGAGGAGACCAACTTTTTGGCTGAGGCCAAAAACCTCAACGATTTCTATGACTTCCATAAGAGCGTGCATGGTGTGTCGTGTCCCAAATCCTACTTGGACCTTTGCACCGAACACGTCGTGGTCATGGACTACATTGACGGCATCTCGATTGCCGATCCCGAGCGCCTGGTGGCCGAGGGCTATGACCTGGAAAAGATCGGCTCGGCGATTGTCGAGGACTATTCGACGCAGGTGCTCGATGACGGCTTTTTCCATGCCGACCCGCATGCGGGAAACATCATCCTCAAGGACGGCATCGTCTACTTTATCGACCTGGGCATGGTCGGGCGCATGTCGAGTCACGACCGCGGTATCGTCAAGGACATGATTTTCGCCGTGGCCGAGGGCGACGTGCCCAAGCTCAAGGACTCGCTCATGCGCTTTGCCGTGACGCGCGGCGACTCCGCCGAGCTTGACCATTCGGCCTTTTTGTCCGACTTGGACTTTATCGTCGCCGACTTTGCGGGCCTCGACCTTAAAGATCTTGATATCGGCGAGTTTTTGACCTCGCTGCTAAACCTGGCGCGCAAAAATGACGTTGAGCTGCCGAGCGTGGTGACGATGTTCGCGCGCGGCATGGTGACGCTCGAGGGCCTGCTGACCGAGTACATGCCCAACGTCAACATGATCCAGATCATCCAGACGCATATCAAAAACGAGAAAAGCACCTATGCGCGTGTGCGCGATATGGGGCGCGATCTTGCCGCGAGTAGCTATCGCGCGGCAAAAGGCTCGCTCGAGGCGGCCGAGTATCTGGGCCTGGCGTCGCGCATGCTCACGCGCGGCCAGCTTAAGGTAAACACGCAGATCATGAGCAGCGATAAGGCGCTGCGCCAGCTGGGTGGAATTATCGACCGCATGTCGATGGCAATTGTGATCGCCGGTCTGTTTATCGGTTCGTCGGTGGTGTACTACGCGCGCATCGAACCGGTTGTGTTTGGTATCCCGGTCATTGGCTTTCTGGGCTACGTGAGCGCGCTGGTGCTGGCGCTGATGCTGGGCCGCGAGATCTGGCGCAACAGCCACGGCGGCAAGCGTTAGCGATTTCACGGGATCAGAGGAAGACGGATCCTTTTGCTCGGCACTCCATCCCCACCTTTTTCTATCGCAAACCATAGCTTTTACCTTGGGCTTCGCCTGTGTGCGGGGCCCTTTTGCGTGCTACCATATCGACAGTAATAATCGATGGCCTAGATGGTGGTGCGGAGACGCACGAATGCGCGGTTTTCCTGCGCGTTTGGGAGAATCGGGGTGCAAGTCCCCGGCTGTACCAGTAACCGTAATTCCTCTTGGCCCGGGATGGTCGCGTCGCAGATCGGACGGCGCGCCCGGGTCGGTAAGGTTAAGTCGGATCGCCTCCCATCTTGTACGCGGCCGCGGCGCATGCCGCCGGTACGCGTTGGGCTCTGGAGGGAAGGGGGACCCCGATGGGGGTACTCGGGCGCAATATGCGCGATGACGTGGGGCAGCCGCTGGGCAATGCTCCAAGTGCAGACAGTAGGAGACAAATGGATATGTTTGAGGACGAGTGCCAGCGCGCCTCGTGGCGTCCGTATGGGGCGATTGCGCGCGGCGTAGCCAAACGCGGTCTGGTGGCGTTCCTGGCTTTTGCCATGGCTTTTGGCACCACGCCGGCGCAGATGTGGGCCGAGGGCGCCGAGGGCATCGCCGAGGCCGTGACGCAGGCTGCGACGGGCGGCGAGGGCACGGCGGCCGACGATGGCACTGCTGCCGGCGCCGACGCGAACAGTGCGGCGGCGAGCGCTGCTGCCGACGGAGCCGACGCAGATCAGGGCGCAACTGCAAGTGCCGCGAATGACGATGACACCGACGCGGGAAACGCGGCTGAGTCCGAGAACCCTGCGGCGGCGCCTGTTGCTTCGGAGCAGAAGAACGCCGTTGCCGCTGCGTCCACCACAACGCTTTCGGGCGACGCCAAGGTCTTCATTCAGGACTCAAAGGATAAAAACAGCTCCTATTCCACGAAGTCTGGCGCGCTCAAGGTTGGCGAAACGCTTTGGGCAAACATGTATGATGAGGTGGAGAGCGAGGACTATTGGGGTGACACCACCACCGAAACTCAGTCCGTTCGCAACCCCGGCGCTTGGACCTACACCTGGCTCGCCGGTACGGTTAAGGCGTGCAGCAACGTCGCCGATTACACCGAGGTCGTAGGCTACGAGCAGTCCCTCACCGTCACCGATGCGATGGTGGGCAAGTACTTCATCTGCAAGGTGACGGCGGATGGCAAGGACTACTACGGGCCCTCCGTTTCGTACGGCTCGGGCATCAATGCCAATTACATTCCAGGCCCCGTGCTGGGTGCCGGCCAAATGGAGCTTTACAGCGTCAAGCTGAGTAGCGACGCGCCGAGCATAGGCGATACTCTTACGGCGACGCCGTACAAGGATTGGTCGAGCCCCGCGGGGTCTGACGCCAAGGTCACCTACACGTGGTCCGCATCCACCTCGCAGTACTCGGGCTTTACCAAGATCGAGGGCGAGACGGGCGCTTCGCTCGTGGTGAGCGACGACCTTGAGGGCAAGTACATCAGGGTCGAGGCCAACGCCGGCGTCAACACGGTGAACAAGACCACTTCCAGCAAGGTCAAACAGGCCGGTGCGGTCGAGATTTCGGCCGTGTCCATCGTTAACACCAAGGACAACACGAGCGTCTTTGCGGTGGGGGATACCGCTAAGGCCCGCGCTAAGGAGAAGGGCGGCGCGTACGGCGCGTTCGTCGACGCGAGCAAGCTCAACTATCAGTGGCAGAGCTCTGACACCAAGAGTGGCACGTATGCCGACATTGCAGGTGCCACGGGTGAGACCCTCGAGCTAACCGATGCTTTGGGTGGCAAGTACCTCAAGTGCAAGGTGTCCTCGAAGATCGGCTCTTCGAGCATGGCCAACAACACGGGCGCTCTCGTTGCTGCCACCGGTTCAATTAATGTCACGAGTGTGACTATGAGCCCGACTTCGGGCAAAGTCGAGGTTGGTTCCACGATTACGGCGACCGCCAAGGCGGGTTCCACCGACGTTACCGCCGATTCGCATGTCACGTGGCAGTGGTATAAGGGCACCTCGAATACCGCCAGCTCGTGCAACACGCCTATCGAGGGCGAGACCGGTAACACCCTGACGGTGACCGCCGCCCTTAAGGGCTGCTACGTCGTGGCCAAGGCCAACGGCGGCTATGGCGAGCAGAAGCCCTACTATGCGGTGGGTCCCGTTTCCGTCGCGGGCCAGGTTGAGCTGTACGACGTACAGTTTGAGGGCTCTCCTGCCACCAATGGCGTGCACGTAGGCGATACGCTCAAGACTAAGGTGCGCAAAAAGGACGGTTCGCGCTACAGCTATATCGATCGCACCGATAATGTGACCTACCAGTGGCAGTATGCAAATAGCAGCTCGAGCTACGACTCCGCTTACACCGATATCCCCGGTGCTACCAAGGCCGCCTATACCGTTGATGCCGCCTATGCCGGCAAGTATCTGCGCGTGAAGGTGACGAGCGAAAATACCGTTTCCAGTACGCAGAAGAAGAGCTCGTACGGCGGCACGCAGTCCGTAGCTCCGCTCGGCCCCGTGACGCTTAAGGGTCAGTACAAGCTGGCGGGCATTGAGCTTGCCGATAAGAACGTTACGCTGAGCGTGGGCTCAAAGATCACGCCGAGCGTGCAGGTTCCGGACAGCTGGTCGGGCTCGACCAAGGACGTGCCCGACGATGCCGAGCTCACCATGGCGTGGTACGCCAAGGGCGAGGGCGATGCCGATTGGACCGAGCTCACCGACGGCATCGATACGACCGATGGCAGCCTGACCATTTCGGACGCGCTTGTCGGCAAGCGCGTCAAAGTTACGGCAAGCGCTCTCGACAACACGGTTGAGTGGGTTTCGTCCGACAGCGTTACCGCGGCGGGGGAGTATAACCTGCTGCGCGTGACCACTACGCCGCAGATCAATAGCGATACGACCCATCTCGTCTCGGGTGATAGCGTCAAGGCGACGGCGCAGGCCAAGCGCGCCGACGGTTCGGCCACCAATGGTATCGACGTCACCGGTCAGGCGACTGTTGCTTGGTATGCGGCCGACGACGCGAAGGCTCCCGCGGCCGACTGGACGCTGCTGTCCGATATGTCGGGCGCCGAGGCGACGGTCTCGGCATCTGCTGCTGGCAAGTATCTGAAGGCTGTCGCCACGAGCGGAAGCTCGACGGTCGAGCTCGTCTCCACCAACAAGGTTATTGCCGCAGGCTCGCTTGAGGCCGCAGTCCAAAAGCTCAACGATGCCAATAAGCAGATCGCTGTTGATTACAGCGCCAAGGGCGGCAACGTTAACGATGTCCTGAAGGCGCAACTTGCCGACCTGGGCTTTGCCGATATCGACGTCAAGATCTCTGAGGGCGGCGTTGCCTTTAAGGCTGAGGATGACAAGGCCACGGTCGGTATCTCCGACGCCCAGGATAAGACCAACGGCGATGTGACGTTCTTCTACATCGACCCCAACGATTACACCGGCTACAACATCGACGGCCTGCGCAGCGCCGACGTCGTGTTTGAGCTGTCACGCGGCGACGAAACCGAATACTATCAGCCCAGCAAGACAGTGCAGGTTGCTTGGGACGAGGCTCGTGTGCAGCAGATGCTCGACGATGCGGCCGAGCAGATTGCAATCGGTTACGCTGCGGGCGATTCGGCCGAGTCCGTCACGTCGAATCTCACACTTCCGTACCGTGCAGGCTCCAAGAGCAAGTTCGAGGTTGAATGGAAGAGCTCCGACGGCGATGCCATTTGGCCTTCCGGCTATGGCTGGAGCGACTATACCGGCAAGGTGACGCGCGCATCGGGCAATCGCGAGGTTACGCTGACCGCGACGGTCTCGTTTGTAAGCGGCGGCCCGTCTGGCATTGAAGGCACGCACAACTTCGCCGTGACCGTCAAGGGCGACCCCGAGAAGGTCGCTGCCGACAAGAAGGCACTGCAGGAGAAGGTCGATGCGGCCTTTACCTACGACAACATCAAGTACTCCGGCACCGACGCGGTCGCCAACAAGGACGGCTTGACCGCCGACCTGCAGATGCCGCGCACGAGCACGCTCGGCGTCGACGGCAAATACTATAAGGTCGAGTACTCCGCGAGCACCGATGACGTGACCTTCAACGGCTATAAGGGCACGGTATACCGTCCCGAGGCCGGTAAGGGCGCCGTCTCCACGAAACTCACCTGCACGGTTACGGATAAGAACAACCCCGAGGTCACTGCCACAAAGACGCTTGACTTCACGGTTGCGCCGCAGGATCAGGACGACCTCGACAACGAGCTTAAGCTCATGGAGGCCGCCAAGGCGGGCTACGCCGAGGCCATCCTCGACGGCCAGGACGCCGTTGGCGTGACCGCAAACATGCACGCCTTCCAGAAGGCGTATCTCGACGCCGACGGTAAGCTCGCGTGGAGCTACGACAAGGCGACTACCGACGCCGCGGATTCGGGCATCGTCCCGGTTGAGCTCGAGGGCTACGACGACATGAGCGGCCAGCCGTGGCGCCTCTTCAAGTCGAGCGACACCAGTGTCGTCTCTGCGGAGAACCTTCTCGTCACGCAGCCTGAGTACAACACCAAGGTCACCATTACTTCTCGCCTTTCCAGTGAGAAGTACGCGCGTTACGCCGAGCGCTATCCGGATAACGCCACGTACGCAAAGCTCGCCAACCAGGACGTCTCTGCGACGGTGACCGTGCTTGGAACGAGCGGTCAGGTCGCTCCTGAGGTTACAGCAACATGCTCGGTCATCGGCATCGATGCCGATGACAACCAGCAGACCTGGACCGCCGCCGAGCCGTATACGCTCAAAACGGGGTCTACCGCCGCCGACCTCTCTGAGGCGCTCTTCAAGAAGCACGGTCTCACCGCCGATTACGGCATGGGAACCTGGGGCTGGTACCTCAATTCCGTCACCTCGCCTGTCGACGCGGGCCGAACGCTTGGCTATGATTCGCAGACCGGAGCGTACTGGCAGCTCTTTATCAACGGCAAGGCCGCATCGGTTGGCGCAGGTGACTACACGCTCGAGGCCGGTGACTCAGTCGTCTGGTGCTACTCCAAGTACGGCGACCCGGCGCCCACCGACCAGCTTTCCGTGAGCTGCGAGGTCGTTGGCCAAGCTAAGGACGGCGGCCAGCAGACCTGGGCTCAGCCCACGACCATCCAAGTGAAGGAGGGCTCGACCGCGGCGGAGCTCTCTGAGCAGGTGTTCAAGCAGGCTGGCATTGGCGCCGACACCGGGACGGGCTCCTACGGCTGGTTCCTCAACTCGCTCACCTCTCCGTTTGATGAGGACGTAAAGCTCTCGACCGAACACGTTGACGCTTCCACTTGGAAATTCTGGCAGTTCTTTGTCAACGGCAAGAAGGCCAATGTCGGCGCAGGCAACTACACGCTCAAGGCCGGTGACAAGGTTTCCTGGGTCTACGGCTCTGACGGTACTATGCCTGGGCAGACAAAGGCTTCCCTGCAGATTATCGGTGTTGACAGCGGCGGTAATGTTCAGACGTGGGCGCCTGCAGCTGACTACACCATGGTCGATACCGCGACCGTGGCTGATGCGACTGAACTTGCCTTCAAGCAGAGTGGCATCTCTGCGAATTATGGTACGGGCACATGGGGCTGGTTTCTCAACTCAATTACATCGCCGTTTGATAAGCGAACGCTCGCATGGGACTCTACGACTGGGGCTTACTGGAAGCTCTTTATCGATGGCAAGCCTTCCGATTTGGGCGCGGGCAGCGTCCAGCTGAAGGACGCGAAGTCTATCGCCTGGGTCTATACGGCTGACGACAAGCTGCCTGACCCCGATGCCCTCACGACCGACCCCAACGCGCCTAAGTCCAACTTCGACTCTGCCTGGCCCGCGTTTGCCAGCGGCAAAGCTAATGGTTCGGCTGTCGAGGCGCCGACTCCGTCTGGTGCAGCTGAATCTGCGTGGGATGAGCCTGCAGATATCAAGGGCGGTGCAAAAGGCGTTTCGGACTTGCTCATTATCGACGGTAATATTTGCGCGGTTAAGGGCGACCGCATTGTGCTCATAGATTCTGAAACCGGAAAGAAGGAGCTTGCGAGCTGCTCTATTGGTGCGAACATTGGCTACTTCTGCCGTCCCGCCTATAAAGACGGCTATCTGGTTGTTCCTTTTGAGGACGGCTCGCTCGGCATTTTTGTTCTGGACAAGAAGGATGGGCAGTACTCGATAGCCTGTCGATACAAGACCCCTTCGCTCGGGATCAAAGATACCCAAGCTCTCACGTCCGTGACCATCTCCGGCGGTAAGGCCTACGCAGGCTTCACTGTTGTCGACGGTTCAGAAGGTGCGCTCGTGTGCGTTGACCTGGCTTCCGGCAAAGTGGACTGGACAACAGACAAAAAGAAGTCCGAGACCAACGAGAACGAGGGCTACTACTGGGCGGGCGCTGCGGCCTCCGGTGACGACATCATCATCGGTAACGAGTCCGGTAAGGTTGCCCTCATTGATGGCTCCAACGGCAAAGAGCTCTCGAGCGTAAGCGTAGGCACGCCCGTTCGCTCCGGCATCATTGCCGTCGAGGTTGGCGAGAACGGCGACGGCACGTATCTCGCGGTCTCCCGCGATAACGGAACGCTCTACAAGATTCGTCGTAGCGGGGACAAGCTGACCCTCGAGGGCAAGCCCGTTGCCTTCGCGGCCATCTCCACCTCTACGCCGGCAGTGAGCAACGGTCTGGCGTATGTCTGCGGCATGGACATCGAGGGTTACGGAACGCTCTCTGTCATCGATCTGAGCACTATGAGCATTAAAAAGAGCATCCGCGCTGACAAGGGCGAGTCCAAGAGTACCCCGCTCGTCTCGGTTCAAGGTAACGACACGTACGTGTACTTCACCTGCAACGCTCTGCCCGGTGGCGTTTACGCTTATAAACTGGGCGACGATGCGGCGCAAATGATATTCACGCCCGATGCAAAGTATCGTGAATACTGCACCGCTTCTATCATCTGTGATGAGAAGGGCAACCTGTACTACGCCAATGACTCGGGACGCCTCTTTAAGCTAGCGGGTGCCGAGTCCTGGAGAGTTGCGTTCGATGCACAGGGCGGTTCGTACGTCGCACCGCGTTATGTTGCCAAGAACAAGATGGTTTCCGAGCCGGCTGCCCCTACCCGCGACGGATATACGTTCCTCGGCTGGTACACCGCCGAAGGCGAGAAGTGGGACTTCGCCAAGGACGTCGTGACGGCCGATATGACGCTCTATGCCAAGTGGACCAAGAATGCCGTTACCCCTGGCGGTAACGGTGGCTCCAATGGCAACGCGGGCGGCTCTGGCAATGGCGCCGGCTCCGGCAGCGGAACGAGTGGCCAGCAGAGCGGCGGTGCCGTTTCGCCTGGGCAGAAGCCTGTGTCGTCGACCACGACCAAGACCAAAACCAAGGACGGCAAGGATTCCAAGAAGGATTCCGACAAGTCCGACAAGAAGGACGGCAAGAAGTCTGATAAGAAGTCCGCTGAGGCTCCTGTGCAGCAGTCTGGCTTCAATCCGCTCGCCATCGCTGGTGTGGCGGCCGGCGTGATCGGTCTCGCCGTCATCGGTGTGTTCGTATTCACCAAGCGTCGGTAGGTGAGGGCTGTGTCCAATAAGTCTCAGGACGCCGAGTCCAAGCAGCCCGACTCATCGTTCATTCAACTCGACGATGCAAAGCAAAAGGGCGCCGCTTCGGCGGCGTCCGTCCCGCGGCGCAAGGCGCTTGTTGGTGCCCTGACGGCCGTCTGCATCGTTTTGATCGTTGTGTCGCTAGGCTTTATCCAACCTTCTTCCAGCGGTGCCTGGTCCATCGATTGGATTGTCGAGACCGTGACGGGGGAGAGCGTCGTTGCCAAGGATGCGTCGGTTTCCGGCTCGACTACCGTTTCGGGCAAGGTTGCGTCCAAGGACTCCAAATCTTCGGACAATGCGAAGGACGGGTCGAAGGGCTCAAAAAAGGATTCGAAGGAGAAGAAGTCCGAAAGCAAGGACGGCAAGACGTCCAACAACGCGTCTGCTGGACAGGGCTCCGAATCCACCGGTGGATCGAGTTCTTCTGACGGCTCTTCTTCGAGCGCTGGCTCGGCGACCGGCGGTGGGTCTGTATCCAACAGTGGCGGCGCCTCTGCGGGCAATCAGGGCGGCTCGCGGCAGCCTGGCTACGTCACGGTGACGATTTCGGTCACATCGAGCGCTGTGGGCAATCCTGTGTCTTCTAGTGGCACCTTCACCTTTAACGAGGGTGCAACGGTCTACGATGCCCTGTGCGCTCTGGGCCTTTCCGTGAATGCGCATGGCTCATCGTTCGGCACATATGTCGCCGCCATTGGCGGTTTGGCCGAGAAGGAGCATGGCGGAACGAGTGGCTGGATGTACTCCGTTAACGGCGCTACACCCGACAAAGCGTGCAGCAACTACGTCCTATCCAACGGCGACAGTGTCGTCTGGTATTACGTAACGGGCTAAATGCCTCGACATAACACGTCAAACGGGCGGTTCGGACAAACATCCGAGCCGCCCGTCTTTATGCGAACGGGACGCAGTTTCTCGCCTTGTGCGCCTTCCTCGGCAGGCTCTGCAAACAAAAAACCGGTTGGAACGTGAATTCCAACCGGCTGCGAAGCGAGATTATGTCGGGCCGTCTACGAACGTGCACCCTCGAGGAAAAAGCGACGGCTAAAGTAGTTGTACCAGGTGACCAGGAACGTGGCGATTGCCTTCATGGCCTGGTAGCCGATGCTCAAAAACGTGACGCCCACAAACATGTACAGGTCGTTGAGACCCAAACCAATCACCGACAGGATGGTGAAGATCGTGAACTCGCGCTTGCGGCTCATGCCCTCGCGATGGTCGAACACGTACTTCATGCTGAGCCAGTAGTTAACTACGACGGACGTGGTAAACGAGATCGTGGTGCTCATCAAAAAGTCGAGGTGGAACAGCTCGACGAGCGCAATAAGCATACCCCAGTCGATGCCAAAGGAGATAAGACCCACGACAGCGAACTTGAGGAATTGCTTGGTATGAGGTTGTGCCAGTGCCTTGCGCACGTAATCACATCCAATGCGTTGACGAATCGAGCAACGAGATACTTTAGAGCTTTTGCATGGGAAACGTAAGGTCTTTGGCAAGAACTATACGAACTCGCCAAATATTCAAGAGGCAATCCGCAAACGTTGCAAATCTTGCCGTAAACGAGCAAGGCCCACGAACAGCGCAGCGCTCGACGCGTGTCATCCGCAGGTCCCGTAGTGCAACGTGGAGGCCGAGCTATTTGGTCTGCTCACCCTCCAGGAAGACCTTTCGGGTCACAAAGTTGTAGACCATAACAAGCGCGGTAGCGCAAATCTTGGCGATATTGGCTTCGAGGCCCAGGCCGGCGTTGAGGGCCAGCACGATGCCGTCGTTGAGCGCCAGGCCAATAACAGACAGCACGACAAAGATGATGAACTCGCGGCGGCGGCTCATGCCCTCCTTGTGTGCAAACACGTATTTCATGCTCGCGACGTAGTTAAAGATGAGCGAGACGATAAAGCCGCTGGTGTTGGCGATCAGGATATTGAGGCCCAGGCCGTAGTGGAGCAGATTCATGATCCCAAAGTCGATGACGGTGGCAATGACGCCGGCGACGCCAAACTTCATGATCTGCGCAAGGAGCTTTTGCATGGTACCTGCCTTAGGGTAGCGCCGGAGCGCCGCGGGGATGACAAACTCAGCAAGTTTAGCCAATCCCCGCAGGCGGGGCTAGACGCGCTGTTCGATAGCACCGTTTCTATATGCATCGAGGAGTTGGCGCAGGTCCTGGATCTGGCTGCGAATCTTGACGCCGGTGTCGGTGTCGCTCACCATGCGGCGACGGTCGGCCTCGTCAAAGCGGTTGGTCTCGCTCTCGATGTCCACGTTGCGGGTGAGCGCCTCGGCAACGGTGGTAAAGGCCTGGTGCGACTTGAGGCGGCATCCGCGCGAGCTCGAGATGAGTGTGTAGCCGGCAATGCCCGTTTTGGGATGGTAGGCGCGACAGAATCCGCCATCGATGACCAGCAGCTTACCGTTGGCGCGGATGGGCTGCTCACCCTTGGTGGTTTTAACGGGCGTGTGACCGTTGATGATGTGACCGGTCGGTGAACATGCCATGGGCGCGACGCCAAACTCGCGCATGATGTCGTCGCAGACCGAGGGCGACTTGGTAAGTGTAAAGTACGGGTCCATCGGCTCGACCCAGGTGCTCTTATCGGCGATATAGGCGCGCTCAAAGGTACGCACCAGGCGTCCGCTGGCGGGTGAGTTAAAGCCAATCCACAGGTACCACATCCAGTCGAGGGCGTCGCGGTCGCCCACGCGCCAGGCACGGCGGGCGATGTGGTCGCAAAAATCGAGGTAATCACGGCCGGCGTGCCAGGTGCCCAGGCAGTTCATGCTGCTAAAGGTGCCGTCTTCGTTGAGCGGCACGCAGCCGTGGAACAGCAGGTTGCCGTTGGCGACCTTGTACATGGAGCCGTGGGTATAGAGGAAATCGATATGGCGATGCAGGTGGTCGGCAGTGACAAACTCGGACACGAGCTTGTCGATGATGTGCTGCTCCTCGGGCGTGAGCGCGTAGGGGTCCGCCGGATCGACGGTGGGGAAGTCGTTGGTCGCGAGTGGCCACACGCTGCCGTCGGCAAGCGTAACCGTGCCGGCGTCGCGATCGACCTTGTCGAGCAGCAGGCGGTCTGCCATATCGAACTCTGGATGGCGTTGGATAATCTGGCCCTCGAGCTTAAAGAGCAGGACGTTGATGGCTTTGATTAGCGGGCTGATGGACTCGCCGGCGGTATAGGTGGCGTCGGCGAAGGCGACAAGCTCGCGCAGCGAGATGCCGTAGTCGTTTTCGAGGATCTCGTAGTTGTCATAGCGAAGGTTGTTGCGTAGCACCGTGGCGATGCAGGCGGGCTCGCCGGCAGCAGCGCCCATCCACAGTAGGTCGTGGTTGCCCCACTGGATGTCGAGCGAATGGTAGGTGAGCAGACAGTCCATAATCTTGGCTGCGCCGCCACCGCGGTCGAAGATATCGCCCACCAGGTGCAGGTGGTCGACAGCCAGGCGCTTGATGAGCGAGGCGAGCGACTCGATAAAGTCGTCGGCGCTGGCGGTCTCCAGGATGGACTCAATGATGCGCTCGTGATAACGCACGCGGTAGTTGTTCTCATCCGGATGCGTGTGCAGGAGCTCGTCGATGATATAGGCGTAATCACGCGGGATGGCCTTGCGCACCTTGGAGCGCGTGTAGCGACTCGAAAGCGAACGCGCGACCATAATGAGCTGGTCGAGCATGGTTTTGTACCAGGTGGGCGAGTCCTCGTGCTGGCTGCGTGCGAGTTCGATCTTTTCGCGCGGATAGTAGATGAGCGTGCACAGCTCGCCCTTTTCATCGAAGGAGAGCGTGTCGCCAAAGATTTCGTCGACATGCTCGCGCACGACGCCCGAGCAGTTGTTGAGGATGTGCATGAAGGCTTCGTATTCGCCATGCAGGTCGCTCATAAAGTGCTCGGTGCCCTTGGGCAGGTTGAGGATGGCCGAGAGATTGATGATCTCGGTAAACGCGGATTGCTCGGTGGGGAATTGTCTCGACAGCAGGCGCAGATACTTGAAGTCTTGCGGATTGCGATCGAATGCGACCATGAAACACCTTCCGATGGGGTTGGTAAAACTGATAAACAGCGTCAAACGTTTATCAGTATGCGACGCCTTTGTTTCAATTTTGCGCTGGCGGCTCAATTGTCGGATGAACGGTTTGCTAAATCGATTTAGTTAAGGTAGATATGGCAGTTGAGTGGAGACACTGAGGGTGCTTTTGCGGACGATTGCCTATGGTTTGGTGGAGATGATGATGGTAAAGATGTTCTATACAGATGGTTCGATTTGGTAAATAGTGGACATTTGTACCGTATGCAGGCTCGCTGTGCGATAATTTTCGTAGTAATACGTAAGGAGCCTCATATGAGTGATTTTGTCCTGACCTGTGAATCCGCCGCCGACCGAACCCGGGAGTTCTTTGAATCGCGCAATATTCCCGTCGCGTATTTTCATTACGGGATCGATGGCATTGTTTACGACGACGATCTGTATCAGTCGATTTCGCCGGACGAGTTTTTTGCCAAGATCGCCGCGGGTGCCATGCCAAAAACGTCGCAGCTGGGCGTGGGCGAGTACGAGGAGTTTTGGGAGCCGTTCGTTGCCGAGGGTAAAGACGTGCTGCACCTGACGTTGTCGTCGGGTATTTCGGGCACGTATGGTTCGGCCTGCGTTGCAGCGCAGATGCTCGCGGATCGCTATCCCCAGGGCGGCAAGGTGCGCGTCATCGATTCGCTAGCGGCGTCTTCGGGCTTTGGCCTGTTGCTGGAATATGCCGCCGACGTGCGCGATAGCGGGGCTTCACTCGACGAGACGGCTGCCTGGATCGAGGAGCACAAGCTCAACCTGCACCACTGGTTCTTCTCGACCGATCTGTCGAGCTACCTGCGCGGCGGTCGTATCTCGGCGGCCAGCGCGATTATCGGCTCGGCGCTCAAGATCTGCCCGCTCATGACCGTTGATTGCGAGGGCAGGCTGTCGCCACGTGAGAAGATCCGCACCAAGAAGCGCGCGATTTCCGAGATGGCTAAGACCATGATGGCACACGTGCAGGACGGTGCGGATTATTCGGGTAAGTGCACCTTGTCCCATTCGGCGTGCCGCGAGGATGCCGAGGCCGTTGCGGCACTGATTGAGGAACAGGTTCCGCAGCTCAAAGGTAAGATCGAGATCAACAATATCGGTGCTCTGATCGGTTCGCACACCGGACCTGGTACGGTGGCGCTCTTCTTTATGGGCGACAAGCGCGTGGATTAATTTGCCCCATCACGTCGCTGTATGATTGCTTAAGCGAAAACGGCCCGCCTCACGTTTGTGGGGCGGGCCAAGATGTTTTGCTAGCGTTTCTTTCCGCGGAAGAAGAAGCCGTGCAGCGAGGGCTTGAGTCCGCGGTTGGCGCGACGCTCCTCGATGTGATCGTGGATCGAAGCGACGCGTTCGATGACTTCGTCGGGAATCGGCACGTCGGGATTCATGTTCTCGACCTGGCTGACCTCGGCGGCGGCGACCTGGTCGATAATGGGCACATCGTCGCGCGAGATGACAGGCGTGGCGTCTTCCTTCATCTTGCGGTAGCGCTGCATCATGTCGGTCTGTAGCTGCTGGGCCGAAGGCGGCGTCCAAATGATGGCGTTGGCGCCGGCGGCGATGGTCTCACGGATGCTCTCGGGCGTCTTGCCGCCCGGTGCGATGAGCGGCAGGTTGGGATAGTGCTCGCGCAGCTCGCGCAGGACCTGGGGCGTGTTCTTGCCGGCCGCGATGTTGAGAATCTTGGCTCCGGCGCGCACCTTGGCGTGAGCATCGTCATCGCAGCGAACGACCGTGGCGATGACGGGGATGTCGGCGATGTTGGTGATGTGCTCGACCATTTCGGCAGTGGCGGGGGAGTTGACCACGCAGCCCGCCGCGCCCTGCATCTCGGAGACGGCCGCCATCTGCACGGAGCGCTTGCCGGTGGTGGTGCCACCGCCAACGCCCACAAAGACCGGGCACTCGGCAACGGTCAGCAGCGCCTGAGTAATGGCGGGCTGCGGTGTGAAGGGGTAGACGGCAAACACGGCGTCGGCATTGGAGTTGCGGATGACCGCCACGTCGGTAGTGTAGATGAGCGATTTGATGCGGCGACCGAAGAGCGTAAAGCCGCTGGCCTCCTCGATCTCATCGGGCATGCGGAGGGCCGCCTTGCGCAGACGCCCGTCGATGGGCAGCGGTTCCATGGGCAAAAGGCCGTTGGGAGTTACGGCCACCTGGGGCTCGGTAAATTCGTCTGCAAGCTCTACCTCGGAGAAGTCGACCGAGGCGACGATGTCCTCGTGAACCTCGGCGGGAACATCGATGGGAGCTTGGTCGTTAGTCTCGGCAGGCGTATCGAAGGAGCTCGTGCCGACAAAGGCGTCGACGCGCTCATTCAAATCGTTAAGAGTATCCATGGTGGTCCGTTTCTATGTTGTGCGGCCGGCAGTGCACGACCGGCGCTACGTTGCTAAATCGTTTGATGAGTTGATTTTTCCCCGCTGCGCCATCCGTTAGACCGAACGCCCGTCGAACGTGAAGGAGCTGTGGTGGCGGGTTTTGAGGTGCTATCTTAAATGTCCCGTTTAAAAGAGAGGTGGCGCGGTATGGAAATCTCGACATTATTGGGCTCGATTGGCCTGTGCGTGGGCGCAATCGTTGCCGCCGCGGTCATCTACTTTGTGGTCACGGCCATTAAGGGCAAAAGAGCCGAGCGCAAGGAACGCGAGGCGCTTAAGCAGCACCGTGACCAGCAGGACAAGCGCGCACGGGAATAGCTTGTTGAGTTTTGAATCCGTGCGCTAGCCGCGTTTTCGGACCAGGGAGATGTAGAAGCCCTCAAAGTCGCGGCTGGGCGGGATGGTGAGCGTGCCGGGCATGCCGTTGGTGATGGCCGAAACCTGACCCGCGGCGATTGCCTCGGTGAGAGCGTTGGACTCGATGCGCGGCTCCTCGCCGGCATCCTGGGCGCGGCGTGCTTCGCTTTCACTCGGCGTGCCGTCGAGGGGGATGAGCTCGCAGTCCATATGCTTGTCGAGGGCCTCTTGCAGGGCGTCCTCGTTTTCCTGCGGCATAATCGAACAGGTGGAATAGACCAGCGTGCCGCCCGGCTTGAGGGCGCCCATGGCTCGGTCCAGAAGCGCGCGCTGTGAGCGGGCGCACTTGTCAAGCAGCTGCTCGGTCAGGCCGCGCAGACTTTTCTCGTTGCCGCTGATGACGGTGCCCGTGCCGGTGCAGGGAGCGTCGAGCAGGATGCGGTCAAAGCGGAAGAACTCGTCGAGCTCGCGTGCGTCGATGCGCATGACGGGCACGTTTTTTGCGCCTTGGCGGTCCAAGTTTGCTTCGAGCTTCTCAGCGCGGGGAATGCTCATCTCGCAGGCCGTGAGGTGTGCCTGGCCCTGGGTGAGGGCAGCGATCTGCGTCGTCTTGCCACCGGGGGCCGCGCACATGTCCAGGATGTCCTCGCCGGCCTGAGCGCCCAACACCAAAGGCGGCATCATGGACGACAGGCTCTGCAGATAGATTTTGCCGTCGCGGTAGATGTCGAGATCCCACAGATCGGAAACCTGGGCCTCGGGCAGGATGAAAGCGTCCGGGTACCATGCGACGGGGCGGTGGGCGATGCCGGCTGCGTCGAGTGCGGCGGCGATGTCCTCGGCGGTCGCCTTGAGCGTGTTGGCGCGCAGCGTGACCGGGCGTGTGGCGGCGGCACCGAAGCCCTCGATCATGAGCTGGGCATCGGCGGGCGCATAGGCGCCGGCGACCGTGTCGACCATAAAGCGCGGCAGGTCGGCGGCGGAGGGTTGGGCGGCAAGCTGGTCGGAAAGCTCGGTGGCGGCAAACTGCCTGAGTTTGAGCTCAGGCTTAACCTGCTTTTTCTGCTTACGACGACGCGGCTTGGACATCCGTCTTTCCTTCCCGTCCCAAATTGATTACTTTCCGGGCACGCCGCTGCTGGCGTGCCTTAGTACTGGCTCTCGTGCTTGCTAAAGAAGTCGAAGCGCGGGGGCAGCGGCTTTACGCGGTGCTCGCCGGGCTTCTCGCCCAGGCTCTCCACAAACTCGTCCGTGGAGGTGAAGATGTTATCCCAGCTAAAGAAGGCGATCGGGTCGATGTCGAAGTACTCGCAGATGAGCTCGCAGCCAGCCGGGACGATGCCGTGCATCAGGACGGTCGCCACGCGCAACTCGGTGAAGGCGTCGACGAGGGCCTGCGTCATCGCGGTATTGGCTGGTTCGCCCTCGAGTTTGTTGGCGGCTTTGGAGGCGTCGCTCCAGCGCTTGTTGGCGGCGCGCAGGTAGTCGTCGCACACGGCGAGCGCGTGGTGCGTCTCGAACTTGTACATGGCCTGTTCAAAGGCAAGGGCGGCCTGCTCGGCAGCTTCGACCACGGCGGCAGAGGCGGCGCCGGCCGGAATGCAACCGTTGCGATAGGGGCTCTCGTCGCCCTCCTTGACGGCGACGCCGTAGAAGCAACTGCGGGCCAGGCGGTTGAAGACGCCGGTCAAAAGGGCGCTCTCCTTAAGGGCGGGGTCGATGACGCGCTTGTCGTCGCAGGCGTGTACCTCGTTGCCGTCCTTGTCCTTGCCGGTCACGCGGGTGTCGTATGCCTTGGGGCTAAAGCTCACCGGCTTTTCGGACAGGCCGAGCGACAGCCAGTGCGCGCGCATCTGCTCGCAGGTGTAGTGGTTGAGCAGGTCGTCTGCCGGCGGGGGAGGCGTTTGCGAGGACGAGCTTGCCTTTTTGCCCATGTAGAGCAGGTGGTAGCAGGCACTGACGGTGCTCTGCGTAAGGTTCCAGTCCAGAGCCTCCCACATGGCGGTCTGCGCGATGCAGTAGAAGTAGATGTTGTCCTGTCCAATGAACTGGTAGATCTGTGCGTCATCCGAGCACCACCAGTCGCGCCAGTCGAGCGAGCTGTGCTGGTAGGTGGGAGCGGGGACCTGCGTGGAATCGGCGGCGGGCTCGCCCATAAGGGCGGCGTCCTGGGCGGCGACACCCTCGGTTACGCCGGCGGCACGGGCGTCGCGGGCGAGTACGGTACGTGTGTAGCTGATGGGCGCCCACAGGCTCTCGGGCCAGCACCAGCAGGTGACGTCGGAAACGCCGTCGACCTCGGGCACCGGAACGCCCCAGTCGATGTTGCCGGTGATGCGGAAGGGCACGAGCGCCTTGCCGCTGCGGAAGCGCACGCCGCCGTTGGCGAGCACCGCGTGGGCGTCGTCGCGCTCCTTCCAGCTGGGGAAGGTGACGGTAAAGCTGCTCTTGTTGCCCTCGGGCTCCAGCACGGTGTGCTCGGGCAGCTGGTCCTCGACGGCGTCGAAAGCCTCGCGGAACTTGTTTTGGATGTAGAGTTGCGCCGGCAGCAGCCACTCTTCCATGGTCTTGGAGACCACGGAGCGAACCTGCGGGTTCTGGTCGAGCTTAGCGGTGTAGGTCTTCATAAAGTCGAGGTAGGCCGGCAGGTCGAAATAGAGGTTGTCGACCGGGCGCAGCTCGGGCACCTCGCCGGTGAGCTGGCTCTTGGGCGCGATGAGCTCCTCGGGCTCAAACTGGTGACCCAGGTCGCACTCGTCGGCATAGGCCTTCTCGGACTTGCAGCCCTGGATGGGGCAGCGGCCGATTACCTGGCGGCCGTTGAGGAACGTGCCGGCCTTGGCATCGTAGAACTGCAGCGTGGAACGCTTGGAGATGGTGCCCTGCTCGTGCAGGCGCTCGATAATTTCGGCAGTCACCTCGTTGTGAATCTGCGCAGCCGGCTCAAGGCCCGAGCCGCCGTAGATATCGCAGCTGATGTTGTAGTTGTTGAGGGTCGCGGCCTGGCGGGAGTGATTGGACTCGACATACTCGTTAATGGACTTGTCGTAGCCCTCGTTCTCCTTGAGCTTGCGGTAGCTCTCCATGATGGGCGAGCCATAGCAGTCGGTGCCCGAGGTGAAGATGACGTTCTCGCGGCCCAGGCGGTCGCGCAGGAAGCGGGCGAAGAAGTCGGCCGGGACAAAGACGCCGCCAACGTGGCCAAAGTGAAGGCCCTTGTTGCCGTAGGGTTCGCCGGCGGTAACGATGGCGCGGCGAGGCCAGCTGGGACGGTCGTTCATGGAGTATTTGGATGCCATGGGACTCCTTCGCATATGGTGAGAGCGCAGCCGGGCGCGGGGCTCGACGACGCAGTGGTCAATTCGTGCATATCGTTCGACATTATCGCACATGCGGGCGGGTGCGTGACGGGGGCGCTATCCTAAGATGCTATGAATGAGATTTCCAACATACATGCGTTTGAAGACGAGGATTTCCTGCACGCCTGCTTTGTGTGGGGGATGGCCGTGCTTGGCGTATCTGCCGTGTGCCTGGTGCCGGTGTTTATGCTGCTGGGTGGGCCCGCAGATCTGGATGCGGCTGACGCGGGTGGCTGGACGGTCGTCTTGGGCTGGATAGTTGGCTTGGCTGCGGTGTCGGCTGCGTCATTTGCCGTGCACGAGCTGGTGCACGCGGTGTCCTTTAAGCTGTTTGCGCCCGCCGGTGCTCGGGTGACCTTTGGGGCAAATCTCGAAACCTGCATGATTTACGCCTGCGCCGAGGGCGTGGTGTATTCGCGCATGCGGTATATGGCGATTTGCCTGGCTCCGACGGTTGTTTTGACGGTGGCGTTTGCCCTGGGGTTTGCGTTCTCGGGCTATCCGCTGCTGTGCTACCTGGCGGCCGGCTTGCATTTGTCGGGCTGTGTGGGCGATTGGTATTACGTGCGGACCATCCTGCGCGACCGTCGCATTGTCGCCTGTGAGGACACATCCTTTGGCGTGCGCTTTTTTGCAAGGTAGTCTTTTTGGGAATGATTTTTCCGGGACGGGGATTAAAAAATCATTGCGGGGGAGGAGATGTTGATGAAGCCGTTACTGCTGCATGCTTGCTGCGCACCGTGCTCGCTGGAGCCGGTTCGCCTGCTGCGCGAGGAAGGGTTTGAGCCCACGATTTGCTGGACCAACCCCAATATTCAACCGCGCGATGAATGGCAGCGCCGCTTGGACGAGCTGCGCCGTTGGTGTGCCGATGGCGGCATCGAGCTCATCGAGGCAGGGGAGGACCGCGATCGTTGGGAGACCGGCGTGGCACCGCTGGGTGCCGATCGGCCCCGTCGCTGTCGCGCGTGCTATGCCTTGCGCTTGGCCGAGGCGTGCCGCGTGGCCCAGGAGCGCGGGTTTGAGTTTGTGGGTACGACGCTCGCCGTCTCGCCGTATCAGTTGTTCGAAACCTGCAATGACGTGCTTGAGCGCTTGGCAGCGGCACATGGGCTCGTCCCGGTCATTCGCGATTTTCGCCCGTATTACCCCGAGGCCACGCGTCGTTCGCGCGAGCTGGGCATGTATCGGCAGAATTACTGCGGCTGCCGGTTCTCGGCCGTCGAGGCGGCCATGGACCGAGCCCGCATCCGCGACGAGCGTAAAGCCGCCAAAAAGTAGTTCATTTGGGCTGGGACTTTGAGCTGTCTGTGCGGTACGGTCGTTTTTGGGAAAGTCGATTTAATTAAGCGTGTGATCGTGGCTCGCTTGATACCAAACGACGACTCCTATGATTCTAATTCTCCGTTTGTTAAACATCAGATCCGGACTTGCTGTTGCATATGAATGGGACGACAGCACAATCATGTCGTTTCCTTCTGCAAATCGCCTAATTACCGGTGTTTTACCGTCTGCGAGCGCCAATACAGCACAGCCGTTCCAAGGCTTTGCGGTGGTATCGACAAGTAGTAAGCTGCCGGGAGGGTAAATGCGGGACATTTCGTCGCCTTTGATTTTAACGAAAACGCTATGTGGGTGACGTTTGGCTACGTCTACAGGCGCGCAAGCATTTTGTTGGCTGTGCGTGATGCGGCGCTTTTGCGATTCGATATCGATGACGGGAAATGCGCCCTCCATTTCGTGGATTGCAGGGTCTTCGTCGGTGACGATTCTTTTATTTGCGAGCTTTACGGCCAAACCGTTTTCCTCGCCAACAAGTTCATCGCGGGTGCAACCGAAGAGCGCTTGTAACTTTTCAATATAGCGCTCACGGGGGGCATACCGACTTTTTTCCCAACGACAAACGGTCTCTTTAGATATCCCCAACATCTCTGCAAGTTGCGCCTGACCAAGATGCTCCATGGTGCGGAGTTTACGAATATTTGCCCCGAAGCCCATGGCTATAGATCCTCTCGCCACAGAGGGAGGCATAGACAGTTTGTGCCACCATAGCCTTTGGTGAGCTCGTCAATGGATAGCGGGAATAATTCCATTCCTGCTTTCTCAAGCGCTTCGTTGGTCCAAACGTTTTCTTCATATACGCATAGCTTTCCTGGCGAGAGTGCAAGGATAGACGTTGCGTTGTTCCGGCGTTCTCTTTCGTAGGCGGTTTGATTCCCGCCTCCGCAGTCAATCACTTTTATTGGTTCGCAACAGGCTGCAGAGAGTATTTCCGGAATCGTGCGATCGATAGGAGTGATCGTAAGGCCCTTTCCGGATCGTTTTAGTTGAATGCTGTATGCATCAACGGCATTGCATATCTCACGATCGATGAGGAACGCGTCGTGATCAATTCTACTTATGAACGTATCGAGGTGGATACGCAGCCCGTCAGAGGGGACTCGAATCGCAATTAGCTCGGTGGTCTGGAATTTATTTGAGGTCAGGAGCTCTTTGGCAAGTGACTCGACGGCGGCGGGTTCAGTTCGGTCAGAGATTCCAACTAATATTGTCTTAGCACTGATAACAATAATGTCTCCGCCTTCTATATGGTAGCTACTCCTGTTCAAATCACATATTGGAGTTTCTCCCATGATCTTGTGGTGGGTGAATATCTGCCGGTATAAGGCGACCTCACGATCACGCTCAGGCCAATACATATGATTTAGGATGATGCCGTCTCCGACTACCACAGCAGGATCACGAGTGAAAAAAAGCGTGTTGAGGGGATTGACCAAGAGCGAGGCGGGATCAAATTGCTCGTGCACGAGCGCCCGTAGTGTTTCCGACTGGTTTGAACATAGCTCAGTGTCTCCAAAGCGAATGCCGTTAAGTACTATATTCACCAATTCCTGGGTGTTCTTAGCGTTCTTAAACAGCTGGGTTATTGTCTCGAGGAACTCTCTGCCTGTTGCCCCGCTGCAACGGAGGTAGTCATCAATAAAATATTTAAGTGATTGGGGCTCAGTTTCAAGTGAGTCTTCGAGAAGGTCCCTAATTTCAATGGTTTCTACGCCATGCTTCTCAAGCAATTGAACCATGGAATCGTGCTCATACATTGCTTTGTCGAGGTCAAAACGACCGCTCCATTTTCGCAGGGAGAAAACTTGGCTGAAGTCGGCATCAGGGTAGTTTTGTGTTTCAGCTCCTGGTCGATGGACAAGTACGGCTTTTAAATGACCGATTTCATTTGTTATGTGTATGCCTTGCATGTCTGTCTCCTGTCCTGCTGGTTTTTATATAAGGCTAAGGCAGGTTCCTTGTTGTGTTGCGGAAAAGTTAAAAGACGTATGTAATTGACAAATAACATCAATTTTAAATATCAGATTGATTAATAACGTCACTTTAGCTGCCGTTCATAGGTGAAAATCGACACGATAGCGATGGTTGGCCGACCACCGCTGAGCAACCTCATACATTTATGGTGCCAGCTGGATAGATGGGAAAAGGAATGAAGGAGGAGATATGGCAGCGGAAAGTTCGAAAGGCATCAAGCAGTTCAAGGTCCCGCACGTATATGCGATCATCTTTGCACTTATGGTCATCTTCGCTGTTCTCACGTGGATTGTTCCCTCTGGGTCCTATCAGCGTCAGGAGGTGAACGGTCGTGAAGTCACTGTCGCAGGTACGTATGAGCAGAGTGAAAAGACATATATTGACGAGGAAACCGGGGATGAAGTAGATCTCAGACAAGGTGTCTTCGATGTTCTTCAGGCTCCAACGCGCGGTATACAAGAGGCAATTGAGGTCGTTGCATTCATCTTGATTGTGGGCGGTTCGTTTCAGGTTATTACTAAAACGGGCGCTATCACGAGCGGAATGGGTCGTGTCGTTCGCCGCTTTAAGAACAAAGACATTCTAATTATTCCTATTGCGATGGTTCTCTTTGCATTGGGCGGAACGAGCTTTGGCATGGCGGAAGAAACTCTCCCGTTCTTTGCGATCTTCATGCCAATTATGATGGCTATGGGCTTCGACTCGATGACGGCGTTCATGGTCGTGTTCGTTGGAGCGCGCACGGGTTACATCGCCTCAACGATTAATCCGTTTAATGTTCTCATTGCGCAAGGTATTCTTGGTATTCAGGGCAACCCCCAGCTGTGGCTGCGTATGATTGCCTGGGTTGTTTTGACCGCCGTTGCAATTACTTGGGTTGTCCTCTATGCACGAAGGGTAAAGAAGAATCCTGAGTCATCGATCACATTTGAGGATGATATCGCCAAGAAAGTCGAGTTCGCTGCCGATGAATCTGCCCTTGATGCGGAATTTACGGGTCGTCAAAAAGGCGTGCTTGCGGTATTTATCGCTGGAATGTGCCTTATCATCTGGGGACTTGTGACCCAGGGCTGGTATATGAACGAGATTTCTGCGGTCTTTTTGGCCATGGGCCTGTTGGCTGGTGTTATTGCGGGCTTTAGTCAGGACGTCATCGCTCAGGAATTTGTTGCGGGTATCGCTGACTTTGCTTTCTCGGCAATTGTCGTTGGACTTGCGCGTGGCATCCTTGTCATTGCCTCTGACGGCATGATCATCGATACCATCCTCAATGCGCTCGCCACTGGTCTGGGCGGCATCCCGGCGGTTCTCTTTACTACGCTTCTTTATGCGGTTGAGAACCTCCTGGCGATCCTGGTTCCCAGCTCATCTGGTCTTGCAGCACTGACCGCTCCCATTTTTGGACCTTTGACCGAACTCATGGGCCTTAATCCCGAGGCTGCCGTGTGGGCTCTCTCCATGGGTAGCGCGACGATGTCTTTGATCTGTCCTACTAGCGCCATTCTTGTAGCGGGTTTGGGCGTGTGCAAGATCAAGCTTGGCCAGTGGTGGAAGACCGTTTGGAAATTCTTCTTGGTCGTGTCGCTCATCAATATCGTATTCGTAGCAATCTCGGGACTTATTGCCCTGTAGGTTTCATGGCTGAAATGGAGTAACAGGAATGTCTAAAGGACTGAATGTACACAGCGAGATTGGTAAGCTCAAGAAAGTTGTGCTTCACCGCCCCGGTCGTGACCTTGTGAACGTAAAGGCAGAAGAGTTCGAGGATGTCTGGATTCACGACTGTTTCTATCTTGATGTGGCTCAAAAGGAGCATGATGCCTTTGCAGATCTTCTGAGGAGCGAAGGTGTTGAGGTTCTCTATATGGAGAAACTCGTTGCTGAAGCGCTGGATGCATGTCCCTCGGCTCGCGCTGAGTTTACCGATACATTTATGGCTGAGAGCGGAATTGTCAATCCTATGCTTGAGCAGGCTGTTCGTGAAAAGCTCGACGCTATTTCAGATTCGTATCAGTTTGTACTTGAGGCTATGGGGGGGTATCGTTATCGTGACCTTGAGCTGCCTCGCGTCTCGACTACGCTTAGCATGATGGATAATGAGGATGCGAAGCCCGATGATTTGGTGTTGAAGCCTCTTCCGAGTTCATATTTCTCTCGCGACCCTCTTGCTTCCGTGGGCAAAGGCGTTCTGCTTCACCATATGTATTGGAAACAGCGAGATCGTGAAGTGCCCTTCTATGAAGCGATTTTCAAATACCATCCCGATTATGCAGGGACTCCGATTTGGTACGACCATAAGAATCCCTGGCATATCGAGGGCGGTGATGTGCTTAACATTAACGCTCATACCTTGGCTATTGGAATTAGCCAGCGAACTGAGGCGGCTGCGATTGAGGAGCTTGCAAAGAATTTGTTCTGGGGATCTGGGAATTCTGAGATCGATACCGTTTACGCTATTAAAATCCCCAACGGCTATGCTTACATGCATCTTGACACCGTTTGCACCATGGTGGATTTCGATAAGTTTACAGTTTATCCCGGTATTTTTGAGACCCTTCGTGTTTATCGTCTGACTCGTGGTGACTCTGAGGGAATGGTCGCTGTTCAAGAGATTGATGACACGCTTGAGCATATTCTTGAAATGGCTACTGGCGTGGAGAAGGTGCAGCTTATTGAGTGCGGTGCCGGCGATATGGTTGAGGCGTCTCGCGAGCAGTGGAACGACGGGTCGAACACTCTTGCCGTTGCTCCTGGTAAAGTTTGTGTTTACGAGCGCAATGTTGTCACAAATGATGAGCTCTACAAGAACGGTTTGGAACTTTTGGTCGTTCCCTCCGAGGAACTGTCCCGCGGTCGTGGCGGCCCGCGCTGCATGAGCATGCCCTTCTGGCGCGAAGATATTTAGTTGCAAATCCACTGTGATAGGAGATGGCGAATATGGGTGTTAATATCGCTGGTCGCAGTTTTCTGAAGCTGCTTGATTACACGACGGAAGAGATTGAGTATCTGCTTGAGCTTTCTGCTAACTTCAAAAGCATGAAGCGTGCCGGCGTTCCGCATAAATACCTTGAAGGCAAGAATATTGTTTTGCTATTTGAGAAGACTTCCACGCGTACTCGCTGCGCCTTCGAAGTTGGTGCACTTGACCTTGGCATGGGTGTAACTTATTTGGATCCGGGCTCGTCCCAGATGGGCAAAAAGGAGTCGATTGAGGACACGGCTCGCGTCCTTGGCCGCATGTATGACGGAATTGAATACCGCGGCTTTGAACAGGCGAAGGTTGAGGAGCTTGCTGCAAAAGCTGGGGTTCCCGTTTGGAATGGGCTGACTACTGAATTCCACCCGACTCAAGTGCTTGCCGATATTCTGACCATGCGTGAAGAGTTTGGAGAGATTAAGGGCAGGAAACTTACATTTTTTGGTAAGGCGGCCGGAAACGTCGCCGATTCGCTCATGGTCATTTGCGCTAAGCTCGGCATTAACTACTGTTCTTGCGGCCCAATCGGGGGAAATTCGGAGGGGGCTACATCCTATGATCCTGAACTCCTTGCAGAATGTAGTCGTATTGCGGCCGAGCATGGATCGACGATTACCATTACAGAGGATATTGAGGAAGGCGCTCGTGATGCCGATGTAATTTACACGGATGTTTGGGTTGGCATGGGTCAGCCCGCAGAGCTGTGGGAAAGCCGCATTAAGCTCATGTCGCCGTATCGTGTGACCGCTGAGGTGATGTCTATGGCAAAGCCCGAGGCAATTTTCCTCCACTGCCTTCCGAGCTTTCACGATACTAATACTACTGTTGGTGCCGAAATTGCTGAGAAGTTTGGAGTCACCGAAATGGAAGTCACGGACGAGGTTTTTGAGTCCGATAAGTCTCGTGTTTTCCAAGAAGCGGAGAATCGCATGCATACGATTAAGGCGGTGATGTACGCAACGCTTAAGTAGCGGGGCGTTGAGAAAACAGTCGCAAATCTGTTTGCCATACTATATTTCTCTCAACAAGCTGATAGGATACAGGGGAGAATGATGCGCGCGTCAGCCGATTTTTTCGACTGACGCGCTTTGTGAAAGAGGCAAAGATGCGTACCGATGATTTTGACTACAACCTTCCTGAGGAACTGATTGCCCAGGCGCCTGCCGAGCCGCGCGACTCCTGCCGCCTGCTGGTGGTGGATCGCAAAGGCTCCGAGGCGGGAACGCCGCTGGAGCATGGCGGCACCGTCGAGCACCGCATCTTCCGCGACATCATCGACTATATCGAGCCGGGCGACGTGCTCGTTATCAACAAGACGCGCGTGATGCCGGCCCGTCTGATCGGTCGCAAGTCGGGCTCGGGTGGCGTGGTCGAAACGCTGTTGCTCAAGCGCCGCGAGGATGTTGACCCGCTGGGTCATGTTTGGGAGTGCCTGGTCAAGCCGGGTAAGCGCCTGAAGCCCGGTGCTCGGATTGAGTATCGCGCCGGTGGCGCCCATGCGCCCGAGGGGGCTCCCGTGGTGCTGACGGCCGAGGTCATCGACTTTGTCACCGATAGCCGCGGTGGCCGTTTGGTGCGCTTTGAGCCGGCCGGTTGCAATGCCGCCGGCGACCCGCGCACGCTCGACGAGGCCATTCACGCCGCCGGTCACGTGCCGCTGCCGCCCTACATTACCGATTACGAGGGCGATCCCGAGAAGTACCAGACCGTCTACGCCATGAAGGAAGAGCACTCGGCTGCCGCTCCCACGGCGGGTCTGCACTTTACGCCCGAGCTCATGGCTGCCATCGAGGCCAAGGGCGCCAAGTTTGCCGCCGTCGAGCTCGAGGTGGGCATCGATACCTTCCGTCTGGTGGAGGAGGACGATCCCACGCAGCACGTGATGCACACCGAGCGCTACCACGTGTCGCAGGAAGTTGTCGACGCCGTGCATAAGGCGAAGGCCGAGGGGCATCGTGTGATCGCTGTCGGTACCACGGCGGTGCGCTCGCTCGAGAGCGCGTTTGACGTCGATGCGCCGGTGTCCGATCCGGCCGTGACGGCGCGCTATTTTGAGGGCCGCGAGGACGGGGCCGATACGCTCGGCCGCGGCGACATCGTGGTGCGCGAGAACGCTACGACGCAGCTCTACCTCATGCCCGGCTCGACCTATCACGTGGTCGACGCGCTGATCACGAACTTCCACGTGCCGCGCTCCACGCTCATGATGCTCGTGAGTGCGCTTGCCACCCGCGACCAGATCATGGATGCCTACGCTGCCGCCATCGAGGAGCGCTATCGCTTCTTCAGCTTTGGCGACGCGATGCTCATTTGTTAGTTACGCGGTTCTACGAACCGCGTAACGGCTCGACGCTGCAAACCCGCCAGAGCGGCAATCGGGGGTTCCGCCGTTCTGCCGAACGGCGGACCGGCCGACGCTGCGCGGGCCGCATTTGG
>ERZ772867.160-NODE-160-length-96786-cov-8.091832_pt1 | contig 96786 bp, 130 predicted proteins | sample MGYA00511341_ERZ772867 | MGnify/ENA primary metagenome ERZ772867 (study PRJEB29015, sample SAMEA2737707) | human gut metagenome | biome: human gut; feature: human-associated habitat; material: faeces | place: China | collected 2012 ... | reverse complement strand
GATGAAAAGACCATGCTTGATATATTTGGTAAGCTGGAATTAACATATGATGAAGCAGCAAAGACACTTACTGTTCCAACCTTCCGTCAGGATTTAAACTGCATGGCAGATCTGGCAGAAGAAGTTGCCCGTTTCTATGGATATGATAAGATTCCGATGTCACTTCCAAAGGGTGAAGCTACCGTAGGTAAGAAGCCATACAGCCATAGAATCTATGACATTGCAAGAAACATTTTGGAAGGAAACGGATTCTCCGGTGGTATGTGCTATTCATTTGAAAGCCCGAAGGTATTTGACAAATTACTGCTTCCTGCCGATTCCATTTACAGAAAGGCGATTACGATCGCAAATCCGCTGGGTGAGGATTTCAGTATCATGAGAACGGTATCCTTAAATGGTATGCTGACTTCTCTTGCAACGAACTTCAATCGTAAGAATAAGGTTGCACGTCTGTACGAGTTCGGAAATGTATATCTTCCAAAGCAGCTTCCACTGACAGAGCTTCCGGAAGAACGTATGAAGCTCACGATCGGTATGTACGGCGAGGGTGATTTCTTCAACTTAAAGGGTGTGATCGAGGAGTTATTCGATAACCTTGGTATGAAGAATATCTGTACCTATGTTCCTACAACAGAGCATCCGTTCTTGCATCCGGGTCGTCAGGCAAATATCGTAAAGGACGATACCGTTGTTGGTTATCTCGGTCAGCTTCATCCGGAAACCTGTGATAACTATAATTTAAAGGGTGAGATATATGTAGCAGTTCTTGATATGCCAAATGTCGTAGCACTGTCGTCCTTCGATATCAAGTATGAAGGTATCGCAAAGTTCCCTGGAAGTACCAGAGACTTAAGTATGGTTATGGACAAGAGCATCTTTGTTGGTCAGGTAGAAGAACTGATCAAGAAGTGTGGCGGCAAGCTGCTTGAAAGCTATAAGCTCTTTGATGTATATGAAGGCGAGCAGATCGCAGCCGGTAAGAAGTCTGTTGCTTACACGATGACTTTCCGTGCAAAAGACAGAACCTTAGAGGCCGGAGAAGTCGATAAGATCATTGAGAAGCTTGTAAAAGAATTAGGAAAGCTGGGCATCGAACTCAGAGCCTAATTTACAGGTTGGAATAATTCTGGTATTATGAATCGGAGAATATTTGTTATACAAGTATTCTCCGGTTTGTTATATCAGACAGTCAGATATTTTTTGTTACAGGGAGAAGAAGGAGAGAAGATGGGAAAAAGAAGGTTACGAATGATGGCGGTAGCTATGGCTTTGGTCGTGGCAGCAGGGCAGTCCGGAGCAGGCTTTGTCAGTGGTATGGGATCTGTGCAGAGACGGAAGATACAACGGAGCAGGAATATATAACAGCAGATGGCTGTTATACATTATGGATGGTGGTAAAGCAGACGGAGCGTTCAGACAAGCTGGTAATCGTGAATCATGTATTACTGGATGGAAGAGCATGCAAAGGGAAAACCCCTGTCCATTTCAAAATCTATTCCATCATAGATTCGGAAATGGACAGGGGTTTTTGTTATATTCTATGAGAGTAAGAGCTGCTATTTATTTAACGATGCCAGCTGAGTCTTTAACGCCGCAATCTCTGCATCCTTTTCAGACAGAGCTGCATCTTTCTCAGATAAAGCAGTAATCGCTTCATCCCGTTCTTTTTTCAATTCATCGATCATGTAATTGACGGTATTTTCATCCAATTTTCGTAATGCTTCAGAAAACATGGTAACAACCTCCTCCGGGTGATACAGATATTCTGACATATCCATGCAGATGGCTTCCATCCACGGATAGTCGGATATCAGTGCTACAAGGTCATCCAGGGTAGTTGCCGTTAACAGGGATAACCATGCGTTAAGTTCGTTGATATCTTTAGAATACTTACTTTTTTGGAAGACGTCAAGTGCAACAACATAGTATTCCTGTAGAAGATGGAAGTCGATCCCGGTATCAAATGCAGCCTTTCCATGATGCAGATAGATATCGGATAATTCGGGATCTTTACATTCTTTTGGACTGTTTTCAAACATCACGATCGTATAAACGGTTTTCAGATCCTGATAGGTGAATATACTTCCTCTTTCCCCTTTTACTCTGGTGTACTGGCGAAGTAGAAGATCAGCAGAGTAGCAGGACATCCGCTCACCCGGAAAGGTGTATGGGATCTTCTGGATCTCCACATTTGCGATCGAACCATCTTCTAACTGAACAATGATATCCAGAAGCAGGAGAGAGGTTGATGGCAGCATGCTGTCCTCATTTGACAGGATACATTTTACGGTTACTTTTGTGCCGATGATACTGCTGATCAGTCGTGATAACCGTTCCGGGTATACATCCGGGTTGAACAGTTTCTTGAAAAATGGATCATAGGTCAATGGCAGACTTTTCTTGCCTTCCATGAATTCCAGAAAACGGTTTTTCCATTTGTCAGGCCAGTTCAGATATGTCCGGTAAACGGATGGATTCTTCTTTAATTCTAATAGACATTCATCTTTGGTCCGGAATGGGAAAAGCTGATGGATGTTTAATGCGGCAGGCTGTATAGCATTGCCTTTCTGTGAGACAGCAATGTTTCTTTTTTCATTTTCATTGTACATAAATTTAATTCCTCGTAATATCCGGCGCCTGTTTTGTCGACAACATAACCATACCAGAAAAAGGAATGAAAAAACGGTTGATGTAACAAACAGCATGTCTGGATGTAATAACTTGCATATTTGCAGAATATTTTTATTAATTTCCCCTGGCATATTGACGACTTTTTTTTTTTTATAATATTTATGCCGTTTTTTCAGCCTGTACCGGTTAGAAAAAATAGAGCAGGGATATTGATGAATAAATATGAAGCGCAATGAGAGGTGAGAGGTAAAAGGACGGGTCGACCGATAATAAGTAAAGATACTGTAGAAATTTGCAAGGAATGAGCAAGGAGGATGAAAGAAAAATGATACAAAAGAAGATAAAAAGCCTGATCTATGCAGGCTTGGGACTGGTTCTGTGTGTATTGCTGTGTGGAGGAATCGGTATGACATCGCAAGCAGAATCATATGGCAATCTAACATATGAAGAAAATGAAAGTGGAATTACTATTACCAGGTATACAGGGAATAAGACAAAGCTTGTGATTCCGGGAAAGATTGGAGGCAAGAAGGTAACAAGTATAGGATGGAATGCATTTTCAGGTTGTAGAGGCTTAAAAAGTATAACGCTACCGGAAGGTGTGACCAGTATAGAGGCGTATGCATTTGTGGGTTGTAGCGGTTTAAAGAGTATAACGCTTCCGAAAAGTGTGACCAGTATAGGATTGGGTGCATTTGGGGACTGTAGCGGTTTAAAGAGTATAACGATTCCAAAAAGTGTAACAAGCATAGACTATGATGTGTTTCGTGGCTGCGATAGTCTTGCAATCTCCTGTTATAAGAATTCCGCAGTGCATAAATATGCCATAGAGAATAATATACCAGTCAAATTAATTGGAAAAAACGCAACACCCGCGTCTGGAACTCCGGCGAAGAAAGGCACAACTCTTACCATTTCATCTAAGAAGCTCCAGGTAAAGGTAACTTCATCTTCGAAGAAGAATCCGACTGTTACAATTACGAAGTTTACTGATAAGAAAGCCAAGAAGCTGACCATTCCTGCAACGGTAAAAGTGAAAGGTGTTACTTATAAAGTAACTGCGGTTTCCGATAAAGCATTCAAGGGTAGCAAGAAGCTGACAACGGTCACGATCGGAAGTAATGTAACGAAGATCGGTAAAGAAGCATTCTCCGGTTGTAAGAATCTGAAGAAGATCACAGTTACAGCAGGAAAGCTTAAGACCATCAGTAAGAATGCGTTCAAGGGCATTAATAAGAAAGCAACCATTACTGTGAAAGGCACAAAGAAAGCAAAGACAGCTTTAAAGAAACAGCTGAAAAAGAAATCCGTCGGATACGTAAAGACGTGGAAGATTAAATAATTAGAAAATAGTTAATGTAAGCAGGACCGGTATTATGCAGAGTGGTATAATACCGGTCCTTTTTGCCAGAAAATCATTGACAAAGAACCTTTTCAGGTCCTATAATTTTGCCTAGCATTTTAGTAGGTTATTTAGGAGAGATAGACATGTTAACACAGTTTTCCCGGACAGAATTATTGCTTGGTAAAGAAGCAATGGACAAATTGGCAAATTCAAAAGTAGCGGTATTCGGCGTTGGAGGCGTTGGCGGATATGTATGTGAAGCATTGGCACGAAGCGGTGTCGGTTCCTTTGATCTGATCGACGATGACAAGGTATGCCTGACAAATCTGAACCGCCAGATTATTGCCACCAGAAAGTCTGTGGGGAAATATAAAACAGATGTTATGAAAGAACGGATTCTAGACATAAATCCGGATGCTAAGGTCGAAATGCACAAATGCTTTTTCCTGCCGGGAAATGCAGATGAATTTCCATTTGACTCCTATGATTATGTTGTAGATGCAGTAGATACGGTTACGGCTAAGATTGAGCTGGTGCTCCAGTCACAGAAAAAAGGAGTGCCGATCATCAGCAGTATGGGCGCAGGAAACAAGCTGGATGGCAGTATGTTTCAGGTAGCAGATATTTATAAGACAAAGGTATGTCCGCTTGCAAAGGTTATGCGTCGGGAACTTAAGAAGCGTGGCGTGAAAAAGTTAAAGGTTGTATATTCGGAAGAACAGCCGGTAAGACCACTTGAGGATATGTCGATCAGCTGCAGAACACAGTGTATCTGCCCTCCGGGAGCACAGCACAAATGTACAGAGCGGAGAGATATTCCGGGCAGTGTGGCGTTTGTACCATCTGTAGCAGGACTGATCATTGCAGGTGAAGTGGTAAAAGATTTGTGCAAAGAAGAAAGGCAGCGTGCATATGAGCATTACAATAGCGGAATTAAAGAATCGAGATAAAGACAGTTATCGGTTGATCGATATCCGGGATGCCATTGAGATTTCTCATGGGGCAGTGCCGGATGCGGTCATGGTTTCGGCAGAAGACATAGAGACAAGCAGCGAGGTGGATAAGGACAAGTTGCTTGTTTTTGTTTTATAGTGATATGAATGAAACACAGATTACAGGAGAAGATGATATGTATAAAATTACAAAAGATAAGCTGACATTTATACTTTTTTTAGTAGGTATGAGTCTGTCCTTGAGTACAATTTTGAATGGATATCAGATTATGAGTAATTGGATTCAAAAATATGAAAGTCAGGATGGTATTTCAAAGTATAACGCTTATATTAATATCTACTCTACCACAGGAGCAACGGAATATAAATTGAATGATATAGAAGAATATCGACAAATACAGGAGATGGCGGTTCGAAGTACAAAAGCAATTCTGGAGCGTATAAGCGATGTTAGTTGTGATGCTGTAATCAGAGGAGATGAGTTTTCGATTGGCAGTTGTGAGGAAGATGCGGATGAAGTGCAGATTGCAGTGGCATATCATGGAAACTGGAACAGATTGCTTGAAAGTGGCAGATATCCAACAATGGAGGAATGGAATTCGGATAACATTTATCTTGTAGTAGGACATGGATGGAAGGATTCAGTAACAGTTTCAAAAGATGGAACGGAATGCTTGTCATTAGATGGAATTGATTGTCAGGTGACTGGGTATCTGGAATCATTTGGAAATGATTCAGATAAAATGATTATTGCGTTTGGCTCGTTAGAAAACTGGACATCGGAATCAGATGTATTTTTGAACCGGATAGCCGATGGAATGACCTATACTTCATCTTCTTATCCGGGAATGACAATCCAGCTTATGGATAAGAGTGTTCCGGTTGCAGAGCAGGCTGATGAATTGATAGAGATATTTGGACAATCAGATAATTATTATGCACAGCTGCTGGATCATTATGAGAGTCAGACAGATGTGTATATCGTTTATAAATTAAAAGCAGCTATTCTGATATTACTGTACATAGTGGGTATTATAAATTGCATAATGATTGCAAGAGTATGGTATGCACGACAGAAAAGAGATTTTGCAATCATGAAAACGGTTGGAATAACAGATAGACGAATCATAGAGTGGCAGTTGGTACGAATCGGGATATTAATGGGAATTTCTATTATTGTTGCAGGATGTTTACAGATTTTCTATTGTCTTGCAATGGAAAAGAAGATGACGTTTGTCTGGAATACATATATTTTGTGGTATTTTATATTTATGATTGGTATTTTGTTGCTGGTATTACTTTTTCCAATCTGCAAGCTGTTAAGACACCTGGTGCCTGCAAAGGAGGTTAGGAATTAAGTATGAGAAAACGAAATATAATACGATTAGCAGCAGATAATGTTATGTCTCATGTTTTGCAACTGGGTGGTAATATTGTGTTGGCAATGGTGTTATTGCTTTTGATTGCTGTGCTGATCAGTGTTTATAGTATGTCAACCAATATCAGACGTTCTTTGCAAGAATCAGGAATCAGGAATATAGATACCTTGTGTGAAATCCGTTTTTTGGATGAACTGGATAGTGAATTACAGTCTGACCCGGCAATGGATATAATAAAATCAGTGGATGGAGTGGAAGCTGTAACCTGTGCGTGGCAAACAGGATATATAAATACCGATCCGGCATTGGAGAAATTGAAAAATATTCAGATAGGCCATAGTTTTCAGGCAATCGATGATGAAGATGGAAAAGATGGCTTATATTATATTGAAATAGATGCAACCATTCAGAATATATGGAAGATGAAATTAGACGAAGGAATCCTAATCGAAGAATTAAAACCGATGGAAGATGGCATGTATTTATATCTGGGATCTGCATATAAGGACAAGATAGAAGTTGGAACAAAATATATTGGCGAAGTGGGAGATCAGTCATATACATATGTAGTTGCCGGGATATTAGAAAAGGGACAAAGTTTTCCGGTTTCACAAATGGAAATGCTGGATTTTTCAGATGTTACAGGAACAATTCCGTTGGATTATGAAGTGTTAGCCTGCCCGGGAGAGATATTTTGTAATCATTCGGATTTCTATTTTTCTATAAAACAAGGACACTCTTATGTAAAGATAAAGAGAAGTCTTATGCAAAAGCTGGCAAAGGCTGGATATAAAGATATAAAAGTGATTGATATTGGTAAAGCAATAGAAAATGGAGAAGAAATGAGTCGGAAGATTAATTATAATATTATTCAGATGTTAATTCTGGTGGGACTCACATTTTGTATTGTACTTTTATGTATACAGATACTTGATTTTTTGCGGAGACGAAGAGAGTATGGAATTATGCTGACGGCGGGATTTTCAATGAAAAATATAACCTGGATGATCCTATGGGAGAATATTCTTAAGTTTCTTCTAGCCTATGGCTGTTCATTATTTCTTGTATGGTGGTTGTTTATTCATATAATAGAGCCTGATCAGTTAATGGTATTTTCTTACAGAAGTATATACTGGAAGCGAGTGGTTCCTATCCTTGGAGAGATAAGCATACTATTTGTTGCATTATCAACAATTTGCCCGGTATTTATGATTTATAAGTGTTCACCGATTGATTTGTTAGGAAAAGAAGGAGAATAGTGATGATAAAACTTCGAAATGTTACAAAAATATATGAGCATCGGGAGCTTCCGGCGCTTAAGGATGTATCACTGGATGTCCAGGATGGGGAATACATATCGATCATGGGACAATCCGGATCAGGGAAAAGTACATTATTAAATATTATTGGGACTATGGATTATCTGACAAGCGGTGAATACTATTATAATGATATTGCTGTTCATGAGATGAAGGGAGATAAGCTTCACGAATTTCGTCGTAAACATGTGGGATTTGTATTTCAGAATTATGCCTTAATGAAATCTTATACGGTATTTGAAAATGTAGAACTGCCATTACTGGCAGGCAGATATTCCGGTAGGGAAAGAAAAAAACTGGTGAATGAAATGTTAGAATTTACAGGAATCAGGGATTTAGCAGACAAAAAGGTAACCAGGATTTCAGGTGGGGAACAGCAGCGTTGTGCGATTGCAAGATTGATGGTGGCAGGGGGAGATTTGATCCTTGCAGATGAACCGACAGGCGCATTAGATCATGAAATGGGAATCGCGATTATGGAGTTGTTAGAAATGTTGAATAAACGAGGAAAGACATTGATTGTGATAACACATGATCAAGAGATAGGAAGTCGGGCGGATCGTATGATACGTCTTGCAGATGGACAAATATTGGAGGAAGCAAAGTGAGAAAAAATTTTGGGAAAGTCACGCTCATGATATCTATATTATTGTGCTTTGGGGGATTAACTGCTTGTGAAAGTGCAAAAGAGAAGAATATATCATATGTAGGGGATACGGCAAATAGTCTGCATATTCCGGATAGTTATATGGAAGAATGGAAAGTAAATAAGAATACAGTTAAGCTTGCGGTAGAGGGCGTTGAATATATACCAGATTCTGATTTTAGAATATATGAATATAAGCAGATTCCGAATGCTGCAAAACAAAAACAGGAGATTGTTGAAGCTGTGTTTGAGGAAGAGAAAGGAATTTTTGAGAACCGTTTGGAAAATGATTATAAGAATCTGTGCAGAGAGGATCTGGAAACCATACATATATATCAGGAGAAAATTCGAGAATATTATTTGGATCAGGGACAAACATCACAGGCAGTTTCCTGCGATCAAGAAATAGAAAATATTATTGCCTGTGAGGCAGGTGCATCAGATAAACGAGCATTGATACAGAATTATGAGGGACAGAAATATGTTGGATATATCGGAGATAATTTATTCCTTTTGACATTTAAAGAAGAAAATGATTGTATTACAGGAATTACACTGGAGAATTATCTGGGAACTGCGGGTTTATATACATATTACGGAATGAAGACGGATGATACGATCACATTGGAAAATCATCTGGGAGATGTAACAGAATGTATTGTTGACTTAGAGAATACAGTGGAAAACAGATGTGCAAAAGATATGGATTGTGCGCGTGATGAAGCCTTGTTGTTTTTGGAAGCATGTGGAATTACGGATGTAGAGATTTTAGAAGAAGGACCGCTTGGTTATAGTACGTTTGAAAGTGCAAGACCAATTGATTTTAATGGCTATTGTTTTCAGTTTACCAGAGCTGCAGGCAATAGAGGGGCATATATAGCTGAAACGGAGTTGTTTGCGCCATATCCGTTCTGCACATCTGAATTATTTACTGTTTGTGTTGACGATAATGGTGTGATGAATGCGGAACTTTATATTGCAGGGGTGCAGGCAGGAGAAAAAGCAGTAACATTAATGGATTTTGAAGATATAGAACCGAAATTCGCAGAACAATATGAGGCATTTTATGCAGCATATCCAGGAATTGATAAACCAGCGGCATTTAATTTTATGGAGCTTGATTATATGCTTGTGGAGGGGGAAAAATTAGGGACGTTTGAGTACAAACCTGTTTGGCTCGTGGCGTATTATGAGGATTTGGATACCTGTTATACATATGATTATTTTTATCTTCCTGATTCGCTGCTGGTAATTGACGCTGAAACAGGAGAATATATTGACTATCTAAAACAGAGCTGTTTTCGTTTATATTCTTCAAGAGTAGCTGTTTTCCATAATTGCATTGACAAAGTAACTTTTTAGGTCATATAATTGCTTGGTATTTTAGTGTAGGTTAAATATATATGAAAGATTATTGGTGCACTAGGAAGAAAGGCAGCGTGCATATGAGCATTACAATAGCGGAATTAAAGAATCGAGATAAAGACAGTTATCGGTTGATCGATATCCGGGATGCCATTGAGATTTCTCATGGGGCAGTGCCGGATGCGATTGCGGTTCCTGCGGAAGAAATAGAGACAAGCAGCGAGGTGGATAAGGACAAGCTGCTTGTTATTTTCTGTGCGAGAGGCGTAGTCAGCATCGATGTAGCGGAGCATTTGAAAGAAAAAGGATATCAGGCGGAGAGTCTGGAAGGCGGTTATGCTGCATGGCTGTTGGATGTTATGAGCAAACCGGAGGAGCAGAATAAAGCAAAGGATGTAGAACTGAGTCTGAGGAAGAAATTCAAGAAAAGCATTTGGTCAAAGTTCACCAAGGCGATCAACACATATGAGCTGGTGAAGCCGGGAGATAAGATCGCGGTCTGCATTTCCGGTGGTAAGGATTCTATGCTGATGGCGAAATGTTTTCAGGAATTGAAGCTGCATAACAAATTTGAATTTGAAGTTAAGTTTCTGGTTATGGATCCCGGTTACAGTGAGGCGAACCGGAAGGTTATAGAAGAAAATGCAAAAAGTCTGAATATCCCGATTACGATATTTGAATCGGATATATTTGAATCTGTGTTTACGGTTGAGAAGTCGCCATGTTATCTGTGTGCACGAATGAGACGAGGACATCTGTATCATTTTGCACAGGAGCTTGGCTGTAATAAGATTGCACTTGGTCATCACTATGATGATGTAATTGAAACCATATTGATGGGTATGCTGTATGGTGCACAGGTACAGACGATGATGCCGAAGCTTCACAGCACGAATTTTGAAGGGATGGAACTGATCCGACCGTTATATCTGGTGCGTGAGGATGATATCAAGGCATGGAGGGACTATAATGGTCTGCATTTTATCCAGTGTGCATGCAAATTCACGGATACCTGTACGACTTGTAATAACGAGAATCGTTCGAAGCGTGTTGAGATCAAGGAGCTGATACAGACCTTGAAGCAGGTAAATCCTTATGTGGAAGGTAATATTTTCAAGAGTGTGGAAAATGTAAATCTGGACACGGTTGTTGCATGGAAGCAGCACGGAGAGAAGCATCATTTTCTGGATGCGTATGACAGGAAAAATATCTGTACAGAAAATGATTCAAAGGAATAATGTAACGATTTGACAATACACAAGATAGGAAGAGGGAATACAAATGAAAAGCAGACAAATCAGAAATTCACTCCTGTTAGTTCTTACGGCATTTATCTGGGGAACCGCCTTTGTAGCACAGAGCAAGGGCGGACAGGCACTTGGACCATTTTCTTTTAATTGTATACGAAGTCTGGTTGGAAGTGTAGTGTTGCTTCCGGTGATCAGGTTGCTTGATAAAATTAATCCAAATAATAAAAAGCCAAAGACAGTCGCAGAACGGAGAAAGTTATGGATCGGTGGACTGTGCTGCGGAATGGCATTGTTCTTTGCAAGCTCTGCACAGCAGCTTGGTCTGTATTATGGCACTCCGGCAGGCAAGGCCGGTTTTCTGACGGCTTGCTATATTCTGCTGGTTCCGATTCTTGGTTTGTTTTTAAAGAAAAAATGTGGTTGGAATATCTGGCTTGGAATGGTGATCACGATTGTAGGACTTTATCTTTTATGTATGACAGCGGGGGCGCTATCATTTCAGAACAGTGATCTCTTTGTATTGCTCTGTGCATTTTTGTTTGCTATACATATTCTGGTGATCGATCATTTTTCACCATTGGTTGATGGTGTACGGATGTCCTGTATCCAGTTCCTGGTTGCCGGGGCATTCAGTGCGTTCCCGATGTTCTTTTCAGAGATGAGACATTCGGCAGCAGGAATAGCAGCATGGCTTCCACAGTTACAGTCATGGGATGTATGGGTTGCAATTCTGTATGCCGGTGTGATGTCGAGCGGTGTTGCTTATACCTTGCAGATTATTGCACAGAATGGACTGAATCCGACGCTGGCCTCTATGATCATGAGTCTGGAATCTGTATTTTCAGTACTTGCCGGCTGGGTGATCCTTGGTGAGGTGTTGACCGCCCGCCAGCTCCTTGGCTGCCTGTTGATCTTTATTGCGATTATCTTCGCACAGATTCCTATGGGGGAGAAGAAAGAAGCATAAAACAATTTTAGTAGCATTAAAAATATGCGCGCCAACTTATCACTATATTTTATGGAGCAGACCTATTTGAACGTCGGTCCTTAACGAGTCACCAATAGGTGACGAGTTTAGTACCGCTACGTGAAAATAGAACGAGAGTGTTCTGCGCAATAAAGATATAGTGATAAGCCAGCGCGCATATTTTTTAGATAAAATCAATATATTATTTCTTCTTTTCTTTCAGAATCTTCTTAATGGAATATTTCTCTAACGAATCCTCAAATATCTCACGGAGCGGTCGTGCATTTTTCATAGCAAGGAAGAAATGAGATTTTTCCTTGCGGAGCTCGGCTTCTTCCAGCAGATGCTGTTTGAGTTCATCGATTTTAACGACGATCTCGTATTCAGTAGCCAACTGACGGATCTTTACGATCAGGTTGAAGGAGTAAACGATATCAATCAGGAACACGCCGTAGAAGAATCCGATAAAGAATGAAAATGCAAGATTTCTGGATAACCAGTCAAGTGCTGATAAAACATGTGGATGGATCAGCAGGTAGTAGATCGCGCCGAGAACTGCCCAGAAGAATGAAAACAGTGGACAGATGATTCCCTGAATATTGCCCCATCGGTCTGTGTAGTCCCAGAGTTTTACATTCATTCCCTTAATGAAGATCAATCCGGTGATGTATTCGATCACGGTCATAGCGATCGCCATAAATACAAATAAAACAATCTTCTCAATGATTGGATGTTCATCCAGAAATGACAGGTTAATAGATGCTAACATATACAAGACGCATAGTCCTGATCCATATAGCGGAAGGTAAGGACCGACCAGAAAGCCGGGATTTACCCATTTCTTTGTTGTTCGACCATTTGGAGAACAGAATCTGCGGAAGAACAATTCAATCACCCATCCGATCAGACTTCCGATAAAAAATAAAAACAATAATACAAGAGCTTTATTCATAATATTTCAACCTTTCTGATTTATATTTTTCCATAGAATTATGACTCTTTTTTTCATTGATACAAATTGTGACATATCGCGGTCATAAAGTCAATAAATTAAATGCTTTCTCAAGTTGTTTGTATTGAAAAAGTATGGCAAAATGTGGTACTCTCAGATCAGGTATATGAGGCATTGCAGATAGTGAGAAAGCTTATATCTGCATTTTAGAAAATGAGGGATAGGGAGATATGTATAAGATCAGAGAAAATGCGGATCGGGAGAAATGTATCCTGTTGATTCCAGCAATGTTAGATGCACATTTTCCATTGTTAAAATATGCGTTTTATTCAAAAAATTATCATCCGGTGATTTTAAAAAATGAAAAAGATATAACGGATATTGGATTAAAATATGTCAATAACGATATGTGTTATCCGATCATCTTAAATGCAGGACAGATGATAGCAGCTCTTCAATCAGGGAAATATGATCTGAACCGTACAAAATTATTAATGCCGACTGCCGGAGATGCATGTCGTGGTTCAAATTATCTGCATGTGTTAAAGGCGGCTGTTCGGAAAGCAGGATTTCCGCAGGCTCAGGTATTGTCGTTAAACATTCAGGGATTGGAGAAGGGGGAGCAGATGAAGCTGGAACCTGATATGGTCTGGCGTGCGTTATTTGGATTGTTTTATGGTGATATTCTGATGCTTTTACTAAATCAGGTCAGACCAAATGAAGTGCATAAAGGTGAGGCACAAAAGAAATGGAAGAAATGGGTCAGGATTCTTGCATGCGATCTTCGGGAAGGAAAACATCTGACAATTTCAAGAATGAAACAGAATTTTATAAGGATTGCGGCGGATTTTTCAAAAATTGAACTGGTGAAGCCAAGAAAGCAACGAATAGGGATCGTCGGAGAGATTTATATAAAGTATTGTCATTTGGGAAACTGGGATATGATCCGTTTTCTCGAAAAGAATAATTGCGAATCCCATACAAATGGATTATCCTGGTACGCGATGTATTATATAGATTCGCATTTATCGGATGTAAGCAAAATAGAACAGGTGGCTTATCGTATTGGGTTAAAACTGTTCGGAAGTCTTCAGAGATCCATGATTGCAGCAATGCGGCAGTATGGATTTTATTCGATGGAAGAATTTCAAATAATGAAAAAAGAGGCTGATGGTTATGTAAACTGGACATATAGAACCGGTGATGGCTGGCTGATCGGTGCAGAGATGGTAGGACATATTCTGCATGACTGCAAAAAGGTATTGGCAGTTCAACCGTTTGGATGTATGCCAAATCATATCTGTGGGAGGGGATTGTATCCTTCCATTCAGCAAAAGCTTCCGGAAGGGCGTATTGTGAGTGCTGATGTAGATTCCGGTTCTTCAAAGTTGAATGTTTATAACCGTGTCAGAATGTTGGTGGATATGCATATTTAACAGAATAGATGGTAATCTTTCTCAATATGCGGTATACTTACTGTGCATTCTTTAACAAAAAATGAAAACATAACAGACAAAGGAGAAAATTGTCATGAATATAAAAGAGATGCAGGATGAAATAATGAGAATAAAGAAGAAAAAGGATATTTGTATCCTTGCACATGCCTACCAGAGCCACGATATCTGGGAAGTGGCTGACTATGTAGGAGATTCCTTCGGTCTTGCACAGAGAGCAGCAGAAGCACCTCAAAAGACTATGATCATGTGTGGCGTGCGTTTTATGGCAGAGACTGTAAAACTGTTATCACCGGAAAAGACCGTATATCTGCCGGAGCCGGATGCCGGATGCCCGATGGCAGACCAGATCGACTATGATCTGCTGGCAGCACTTCGAGAGAAGAATCCGGGTTATACAGTTGTAGCATATGTGAATACTACAACGGAAGTAAAGACATTAAGTGATGTCTGTGTTACTTCTTCTTCCGCAGTAAAGATCGTGAAGAATATGCCGGAAAAGGATATTTTATTTATTCCTGACTGTAATCTCGGTTCATGGGTAAAGAAGCAGGTACCGGAAAAGAATATTAAGCTGGTATCGGGCGGCTGTCCGACACATGTCAGAGTAACCGTAAAAGATGTAGAGAAAGCAAAAACAGCTCATCCAAATGCATTACTTCTGGTACATCCGGAATGTTTAAAGGAAGTAACGGAGCTTGCAGACTATGCCGGAAGTACAACCGGAATTATGGATTATGCAGCAAAGAGTGATGCAAAAGAATTCATTATCGGTACGGAGAATAGTATCGTGTCACACCTTCAGCTTGCACACCCGGAGAAGCGTTTCTATGCATTGTCTAAGGATTGTGTATGCCACAACATGAAGATGACGACACTTGGTGATGTCTATAACTGCGTGGTAAATGGTGAGGGCGAGAGCATTACCCTTACAGAGGAGACAATGCAGAAAGCCAGAAAGAGCATCGATGCGATGCTGCGCCTTGGCTAGAAGCCGGACGATCACTGTATTTCATATAAACAGAAATAGCAGGAAAAATGCGAAACTTACTTTGCTTCGATTGGTTTTTATATGCACGGGATTTCGGACACGATAAAATCGTTGTGTCCTCCATCCCGGCACAAAATCATCGAAACGCAGGCGTTTTCGCAACATTTTCCTGCTATTTTGTTTATTATACAATACGGTGATCTGTCCGAGAGGTCAGTTTACATAATCTGATATCTGGTATTTGCATATGTGACATATTGATATGGTCAGTTTGGATATAAGAAAAAGTTTGAAATTGAATATTTCAACATGGTCAGATAATTTTATAATAAATCCTAGCAGGTTTGTAGTGAATCTGTTCGTGATTTTGAGTAGTGATATTCAAGGATGAATATGTTACAGATAAATACACACATCAAATGAAAAAAGGAGTTACGATTATGGCAAACAGACAGTATGAATTAAACAAAGAATTGGCACAGATGTTAAAGGGTGGCGTTATCATGGATGTAACAACACCGGAGCAGGCAAAGATCGCCGAGGCAGCAGGTGCTTGTGCAGTTATGGCACTGGAGCGTATTCCTGCTGACATCAGAGCAGCAGGTGGTGTATCAAGAATGAGTGATCCTAAGATGATCAAAGGTATTCAGGATGCAGTATCTATCCCTGTTATGGCAAAGTGCCGTATCGGACATTTTGTAGAAGCTCAGCTTCTTGAAGCAATCGAGATCGATTACATTGATGAGAGTGAAGTTCTTTCACCTGCTGATGATGTATATCACATCGACAAGACAAAGTTCAAAGTACCATTTGTATGTGGTGCTAAGGATCTCGGCGAGGCACTTCGTAGAATCAATGAAGGTGCATCCATGATCCGTACAAAGGGTGAACCCGGTACAGGTGATGTTGTCCAGGCTGTAAGACATATGAGAATGATGAACAGCGAGATCGCACGTATTTCTTCTATGCGTGAAGATGAATTATATGATGCAGCAAAGGTTCTTCAGGTTCCATATGACCTTGTATTATATGTACATGAGCACAAGCGCCTTCCGGTTGTAAACTTCGCAGCAGGCGGTGTTGCTACACCGGCAGACGCAGCTCTTATGATGCAGCTTGGTGCTGAAGGCGTATTCGTTGGATCCGGTATCTTCAAGTCAGGAAATCCGGAGAAGCGTGCAAATGCCATCGTTAAGGCTGTTACAAACTTCACAGATGCAAAACTGATCGCTGAATTATCAGAGGATCTTGGTGAAGCTATGGTTGGTATCAATGAGAGCGAGATCGAACTCCTTATGGCTGAGCGTGGTAAGTAAAATATCAGACAGACAAATAGATGCGGATATCGTAATGATGGATGATCGACATAAGCGAAAGGATGAACTGACACGATGAAGATAGCAGTATTAGCGGTTCAGGGCGCATTTATCGAACACGAGAAAATGTTAGAGAGCCTTGGAGCAGAAACAATAGAACTCAGACAGAAAAGTGATCTGGAACAGGATTTTGACGGTATCGTTTTGCCGGGTGGCGAAAGCACTGTTCAGGGTAAGCTGTTAAAAGAGCTTGATATGTATGATGTATTAAAAGAAAAGATCGAACAGGGCATGCCGGTTCTTGCAACCTGTGCGGGACTGATCCTTCTTGCAGAAGAACTGTCCAATGATGATAAACGTCATTTTGCGACCCTTCCGGTCTGCGTAAAGAGAAATGCATATGGCAGACAGCTTGGAAGCTTTCATTATGATGGCGAGATCAAAGGTCTTGGAGTATATCCGATGGAATTTATCCGTGCACCATATATCGAGAGTGTAAAGCCGGGTGTTGAGGTATTAGCCGAGGTAGATGGTCACATTGTAGCGGTAAAATATCAGAACCAGATCGCACTGGCATTCCATCCGGAGCTTTCCGATGATACCCGTATTCATCAGATGTTCTTAGACATGATCAAATAAGGACAATAAAAGTAAACAATAAGATAACGGTATTTATTATTGAACAGGTTGACTGTACGATAATAAATACCGTTTTTTATTGTTCATATATAAGAACTATGTGATATCCCGCCCTGCGCCTGTCCTTATAGAAATGCCATTGCGAGGATTTCGTTATGAACTGCACATTGTTAGTAAATACGGGTGCTTGTTTGAGCCGAAGGCGAGTTAGCACAGGAGTATTTACGAATTTAACATGTGCAGTGAGTAGAAAACGCAGCACGGCATTTCTATAAGGACAGGCACAGGGCGGGATGCCATAGAGTTTTTGTCTATCTATAGAATGTAAAAAACTTGCATAATGCTTTCTTCCCACATATAATATTTTATAACTATGGTATCGCAAGGTGGGTTGGGATGCCGGCAGGAATAATGTGAAGGGCGGCTTACTATGCTGACATATGCACTGGAAAATCGAGGAACAGATACGTTATATGAATATCTGTACAAGCAGATCAAAACAGATATTTTGTCTAAGAAGCTTGTAGCAGGGGAACGTTTGCCATCGAAGCGTCTGCTTGCAAAAAATCTGAATGTCAGCACGATCACCGTGGAAAATGCATACAGTCAGTTGGTTGCTGAAGGATATATATATTCGATTCCGAAAAGCGGTTATTATGTTACGGACATTTCGGCAGATCTGATGAAGCCGTTGCCGGAGCGACCGGCGAAGCAATTTGAAAAGCCGAAAGAAAAGAAAACATATTTTGCGGATTTTGCCAGTAACTCAACGGTAGAGGATGCGTTTCCATTCAGCATCTGGTCAAAGCTTTTAAAAGAAGTGATGGCGGAAAACAGCAAAGAGCTGATGTCCCGATCACCGTCCAAGGGTGTCTATGAGCTGCGAAGCGCGGTAGCAGGCTATCTGTATCAGTTCCGTGGTATGGATGTGAAGCCGGAGCAGGTCATCATAGGAGCCGGAACAGAATATCTCTATGGTCTTATCATTCAGCTGCTTGGCTATGACAAATGTTATGCGGTCGAAGATCCGGGGTATCAGAAGATATCAAGGATCTATCAGGCGCAGAATGTATGCTGCAAATTTGTGGCAATGGATGAAAATGGGATCAATATGGAGGCTCTGGAAGAATCCGGCGCAGATGTACTTCATATTTCGCCGGCGCATCATTTTCCGACCGGACTGGTAACACCTGTCAGTAGGAGATATGAATTGTTATCTTGGGCATCCAGAAAGGACAACCGCTATATCATCGAAGATGAATATGACAGTGAATTTCGACTGGTTGGCAAGCCGGTACCTACACTTGAAAGTATCGATGTGGGCGAAAAGGTCATCTATATCAACACATTTTCCAAGAGCCTTTCCTCTACGATCCGTATCAGTTATATGGTTCTTCCGGAGAGTTTGATGCGGCGATATGATGAGATGCTCAGCTTTTATGCATGTACGGTGTCAAATATCGAGCAATATACACTTGCAAGATTTATCACCGATGGTTGTCTGGAAAAACACATCAACCGCATGCGTAATTATTACAGAGAACAGCGGGATCTGGTGCTTGCATGCATTAAAAAATATATGAATCCGGACAAGATTCGTATTCGCGAAGAGAATTCAGGGCTGCATTTCCTGTTGGAGATTGATACAAATTACAGTGACGATCGGCTGCGGAATAATGCCGAAGCAAGAGATATTCACATTTCATTTCTCAGCCAGTATTATAGAAATACCGAAAATGCCAGATATCATACACTGGTTATTAATTATTCCGGTATCATGCCGGAGCATATAGAAGAAGCAGTCAGAAGATTGATTGAAAGTATCGAATAAAGAGTGTGCGGGTGTTAATATAAGGAACCATATAAGGAGGAATCATATGAAGATATCGTTTGATACAATCGCAGAATCAGCGATCGAGAATTTTAAAGGGGGAGAAGGAACATTCCATGTGCATATGTTTCAGGATATGAACAACAAGATCATGAAGGGCAGACTTGTGCCTGGTTCATCGATCGGAACACATACACATGAGGGAAACAGTGAAATTATTTATGTACTTTCCGGTGTCGGAACGATGGAGTATGAGGACACCAAAGAGAAGCTGTATCCGGGCGACTGCCATTATTGTCCGCAGGGAGCAACCCACAGCCTGTCAAACGAAGGCACCGAAGACCTCATATTCTTCGCTGTTGTACCGGAACACGAGCACTGAGCGTCAAACATACTCCTAAGGTTTATATGATTGCTAATGTTAGTATATAAACAGATAAGAGACAGGGGCAGAGGATATATATTTTATGAAGCAGACCTGTTCGAACGTCGGTCCTTGGTGAACTGCATAAGCAGTGAGCCTAGTACCGCTACGTGAGAATAGAACGAAAGTGTTCTGCGGAATAAAGATATATATCCTCTGCCCCTGTCTCTTATCGTTCGGGTATCATACAGCCACCACCTCACACACTGTGAGGACGTTGCCGTTGATGTGGAAGCGCACGTCGAAGCCTGCGAAGGCGACGCCATATCTGCGGTCGGGATCGTGCTGGTAGCCGGGACGCGGATCTTCTGCAAGAATGCCAATCAGGGCAGGACGCTTGGCTTCCGGAATCATTGCAAGAAGCTCCGGCGGAAAGATGACATCCAGCTTTTCCGTATGAATGTGTTCGGTAAAACCACTGGTGGCATCCGGGTGGCAGTCTGTGTATGGAATATAAGGTTTGATATCATATACAGGAGTACCGTTTAACAGATCGACACCAGAGATATGCAGGATTGGACCATAGTCATCGGTATATTCAATTCCTGTCAATTTTACAGAAGACAGACCTATATTATTTGGGCGGAACGGCGATCTGGTCGCGAATACGCCCATTCTTTTATTGCCGCCAAGTTTTGGCGGCTTTACTGTTGCACTCCAGTTCTCCCGTTTGGCTTTATGGAATTCCCACAGGATCCAGATGTGGGAGAAATCCTCCAGCCCCCGGAAGGCTTCCGGCTGCCTGTATTCCGGCAGAAAAACGACCGTTCCGGTCAGTTCATCCACCAGACCGCTCTGTCTGGGAATTCCAAATTTTTCCTGAAAATCTGTATATACATGTCCGATGATATTCATATCGTTCTTTTCTTTATCCTTTCGTAAAACGAAATTGTATCTGCTGTTCATAGTAACATGAATATTTTTTATTTTCCATAGAAACTCATAAAGTGCGTTTCTTCATAATTTTACATTTCTCCCGTTTACACAAAGTTTTTACTTTCACTTTACTTTGAGATGGTGATGTATTTTACATAGATGCCGTATGATAATTCTGCGATCCGGAAAAGGGCGCGCGATCCGGTTTCGCAATTTACATAATTTTGAATGGATCAGAAAGATGAACGATTCTGAGTCCAAAGAGTCAATTGGAGGAAAATTAAAATGAAAAAAGGAAATAAGATTTTAGCGTTAACATTAAGTGCAGCACTTGCGGCAGGATGCCTTGCAGGATGTGGAAGTAAAGGTGGTTCAGATTCCAAGAGCGGAAGTTTTGATACATCACAGGAGATCTCAGTTGTATCCAGAGAGGAAGGATCAGGTACAAGAGGAGCATTTGTGGAACTGACTGGTGTAGAAGAAAAGGACGCAGATGGAAATAAAGTTGATAAGACAACTACGAGCGCGATTACAGCAAACAGTACAGAAGTAGTTCTCACAACAGTTGCAGGAGACGATTATTCGATTGGTTATATCTCACTTGGAGCATTAAATGATACCGTAAAGGCAGTTAAGATCGGCGGCGTTGAAGCAACAGCAGATAATATCAACAACGGTACATACACATTATCAAGACCATTCAACATTGTAACAAAGGGTCAGGTAAGTGATGTAGCACAGGATTTTATCAATTATATTATGAGTGAAGATGGACAGAAGATCGTATCAAGCAATGGTTACATCGAGATTGCAAATTCAGGAGCATTTAAGTCTTCAGGAGCAACCGGTAAAATCGTAATTGCCGGATCATCATCTGTAACTCCTGTTATGGAGAAATTAACAGAGGCATATAAGGCAGTGAACAGTGGTGCGGATATCGAGCTTCAGGAATCTGATTCAACAACAGGTATTACAGCAGCGGCAGATGGTACATGTGATATCGGTATGGCATCCAGAGAACTGAAGGATAGCGAGACAGGTGAAGGACTTACAGCTACTGTAATCGCAATGGATGGTATCGCAGTTATTGTAAATAAGAATAACCCTGCAACTGATTTAACTACCGATCAGGTAAAATCAATCTTTACAGGAGAAGCAGCAACCTGGGCAGATGTCAAATAGTAAGGAGTGTCCTCTATGCAAAAGTTTAAAGAAATATTCATGCATATCGTATTCCTGTTAGCGGCATTTGTATCGATAGCAGCGGTTTTATTGATCTGTGTGTTCTTATTTGCAAGTGGTATTCCTGCCATGAAGGAAATCGGTCTGACAGATTTCCTCTTTGGCAAAGTCTGGAGACCGACCAATGATTATTTTGGAATCCTTCCGTTTATTCTTGGTAGTATCTACGTTACGGCCGGGGCAATCGTGATCGGCGTTCCGATCGGACTTCTGACAGCGATATTTTTATCAAAGTTCTGCCCACCAAAAGCATATAAGGTCATTAAACCATTTATCAATCTGATGGCAGGAATCCCATCGGTTGTATACGGATTTTTTGGAATGTGTGTACTTGTTCCGGCAGTCAGACAGATTTTCGGAGTGAACGGAAATACAATGCTTACCGCATCTGTACTGCTTGGCATCATGATACTTCCGACGATCATCAGTGTATCTGAAACTTCGATCAGTGCAGTCCCGGATAAATATTATCAGGGTGCATTAGCACTTGGAGCGACACATGAAAGAAGTGTATTTCTTACCGTAGTACCGGCTGCAAGATCCGGTATCATGGCAGCGATCATCTTGGGCGTTGGTCGTGCGATCGGTGAGACAATGGCTGTTATCATGGTGGCGGGAAATCAGGTCCATATGCCGAAAGGATTGATGAAGGGTGTTAGAACCATGACTGCAAATATCGTAATGGAAATGGGTTATGCCCAGGATCTTCACAGAGAGGCTCTGATCGCAACAGGTGTTGTATTGTTTGTATTCATTCTGATCATTAACCTGCTGTTTTCAATTTTAAAAAGAAAGACGGTGAACTAAATGGGAAAAAGAAATTTACTTGCGGAATATAAAAGACGTCCCGGCTCACTGATCCTTCGGATACTTGTTTATCTGGCAGCAGCTTTGACGTTGATTTGTATTGCTTTTATTTTGATCTATATTCTTGCAAAAGGAATTCCGAATCTGACACCGGATCTGTTCAAGCTGGAATATACATCGGATAATTGCTCGATGCTTCCAGCATTGGTTAATACGTTGTTTATGACATTACTGTCACTGCTGATTGCGGGACCGATCGGTATCTTCGCAGCTATTTATCTGGTGGAGTATGCAAAATCAGGAAATAAGCTGGTTGGAATTGTACGTATCACTGCAGAGACACTGACAGGTATTCCATCTATTGTATATGGTTTGTTCGGAATGATCTTATTTATGACAAAGCTTGGATGGGGATTGTCCCTGCTGTCCGGTGCGTTTACACTGGCTATCATGGTGCTTCCGGTTATCATGAGAACAACAGAAGAAGCCTTGCTGGCTGTTCCAAAGTCATACAGAGAAGGAAGCTTTGGACTTGGTGCAGGAAAACTTCGTACAGTATTTAAGGTTGTTTTACCGAGTGCTGTTCCGGGTATTTTATCCGGTGTTATCCTTGCAACCGGGCGAATTGTCGGAGAGACAGCAGCGTTGATCTATACGGCAGGCAGTGTGCCGAGAATAGCGAAGAATTTATTTTCTTCCACACGAACCTTGTCCGTACATATGTATCTTCTTTCCAAAGAGGGACTTCATACGGATCAGGCATATGCAACAGCCGTTGTTCTTCTTGTATTCGTAGTATTGATTAATTTCGCATCCGATGCAATTGCAAAGAAAATGTCGGCGAAAACAGAAAAAGACAGATAACAGATAGATATAAACGGAGATAAATAGATGAGCAATATAAAATTTGATGTAAAAAATCTGAATCTTCACTATGGTAAATTCCATGCGTTGAAAGATGTAAATATGGAAATACCGGAAAAACAGATTACAGCATTTATCGGGCCTTCCGGATGCGGTAAATCAACATTCTTAAAATGTTTAAACCGTATGAATGATCTGGTGGAAGGTTGTAACATCACGGGTGATGTGAAGTTAGATGGTGAAGATATATTTGACGGAATGGATGTAAATCTGTTAAGAAAACGGGTTGGAATGGTGTTTCAGAATCCGAATCCTTTCCCAATGAGTGTATATGACAATATAGCATATGGTCCAAGGACACATGGTATTCATAGTAAAGAAAAACTGGATGAGATCGTAGAACGATCTCTCAAACAGGCGGCAATATGGGATGAATTAAAAGACAGACTGAAGAAATCGGCACTGGGTCTTTCCGGCGGACAGCAGCAGAGACTTTGTATCGCCAGAGCACTTGCGGTTGAACCAGAGGTCTTACTGATGGATGAACCGACATCAGCGCTTGATCCGATTTCTACGTCAAAGATCGAAGATCTTGCTATGGAGCTGAAACATGATTATACGATTATCATGGTTACACATAATATGCAGCAGGCAACCCGTATTGCAGACAAGACAGCATTCTTCTTACTGGGTCAGGTGATCGAATTTGATGATACCGAGAAGATGTTCTCGAAACCACAGGATAAGAGAACTGAGGATTATATCACAGGAAGATTTGGTTAAAAGGAGTAAAGATAATGAGGACAAATTATGACAGACAGTTGAAAAAACTCAATGATGAAATGGTTGAGATGGGATCCATGATCGAGGGTGTGATCGAAAAGGCGATCAAAGCACTTGTAAATCAGGATGTTGATCTGGCACAGGAGGTTATCCGCAGGGATGATCAGATCGATCAGCAGGAAAAGGATATTGAGAGTCTGTGTTTTAAACTTCTTTTAATGGAGCAGCCGGTTGCAACAGATCTTCGTCAGGTTTCATCTGCGCTCAAAATGGTAACGGATATGGAACGTATCGGTGATCATGCAGCAGATATTTCTGAACTGACGATCCAGATGGCAGGCAAACCTTATGTAAAAGAATTGGAACATATTAAGGCAATGGCAAAAGAAAGCATGGTCATGTTGGTTGACAGTATAGAAGCATATGTGAATCTTGATCTTACAAAAGCAAGAAAAGTTATTGCCCAGGATGATGTGGTAGATGATCTGTTTATAAAAGTGAAGAGTGAATTGATCAATCTGATCCACAGGAATGCAGATGCAGGGGAACAGGAAACCGATCTTTTGATGGTTGCAAAATATCTGGAGCGGATTGGCGATCATGCAACGAATATTTCAGAATGGGTCATATATTATATAACAGGAGAACATATTTCCGGAAATTAAGAGTCTTATAGGATACAGGATCAGGAGGTGATTGTCATGAGACGTATATGGAATATGACAGCAGATGCCGGTAAAGGAAAAAGTAAACAGCACCTGATAAAAATGTTTTTGTTATTGAACAGTATCGTCTGGGGCGTGATCGCTGTGGTTGTAGCTGTCACGTTGAAAGAAATCGGGCTTATGTCATCATGGAGTATGGCAGAGAGCATTTTGGTATCGGCAGGATATGGTATTTGTCTGGTAGGACTGATTGGCGGTACCGTATGTATTTTACAAAACGACGGCCCTGACAGAACGTATCTTGAACAGAGCCAGGAAGAATATTAAACGCATTCAGCGTGAAATGTAAAACAAATTTTAAAATTTTACACAGACTTTACGTAGGAATCCTTTCCTTTTTACATACCTGTTATACGATGATGTGCGAAGGTACAAATGTCTAATTTATGTAAAAAGGAAGGAATTTTTTTATGAGTATTTTTGATGTACTTGCACTGTTTGGCGGACTTGCATTGTTTTTATTTGGTATGAACGTAATGGGAGACGGCCTGACCCGTGCGGCGGGCGGTAAGATGGAACGTATCCTTGAAAAGCTGACTTCAACGCCGATCAAAGGGGTGTTGCTTGGAGCGGCTGTAACAGCGGTTATTCAGTCATCATCGGCTACAACCGTTATGGTTGTTGGCTTTGTAAATTCCGGGATTATGAAACTGCGTCAGGCGGTCGGCATTATCATGGGTGCCAATATCGGTACGACAGTTACTTCCTGGATCTTAAGTTTGTCAGGAATTCAGGGAGACAGTATCTGGATCCAGATGTTAAAGCCATCCTCATTTTCTCCGATCCTAGCGGTTATCGGTATTGCATTTCTGATGTTTTCCAAGAATGAGAAAAAACATGATATTGGCATGATCTTTTTGGGATTTACGATCCTTATGTACGGAATGGATGCAATGAGCGGTGCGGTTGCTCCTCTTGCAGATGTTCCTGAATTTGCAAATGTGCTTTTAATGTTCTCAAATCCTGTACTCGGAATGATCGTAGGAACATTATTTACAGCAATCATCCAGAGCTCATCGGCATCGGTTGGTATCTTACAGGCACTTTGCATGACAGGAGCAGTTACATATGGAACGGCACTTCCTATTATAATGGGACAGAATATCGGTACTTGTGTAACGGCATTATTATCCAGTATCGGAGCAAAGAAAAATGCGAAACGTGCAGCTTTTGTACATCTTTACTTTAATCTGATCGGAACCATTCTCTTTATGATCGTATTCTATTCGATCAATGCATTTGTAAATTTCGGTGTATTACAGGATATGGCAACTCCGGCTGGCATTGCAGTGATCCACAGTATATTTAATATTCTGACAACAATTGTATTACTTCCGTTTGGAAAGGGTCTTGAGAAGTTGGCAACTCTTACGATCCGTGAGAAGGAAGAACCTGTTGAGGAGATTGCGGAGCTTGTACCGTTAAAGCATCTGGATGCCAGATTCCTGGAGCAGCCGGCGTTTGCCGTTACACAGAGCATGGATGTTATGAATCAGATGGCAGGGTATTCAGCTGAAGCGTTATACGATTCATTAGAGTTGATGAAGGATTATTCGGATGAGAAGTGGCAACGTGTTGAGGCTTTGGAAGATATCGTAGACAAATACGAAGATGAACTCGGAACGTATCTGGCGAAGGTCAGTGGAAAAGAACTGGCAGAGGAAGACAGCAAACGTGTATCCAATGGGCTTCATTGTATCGGAGATCTGGAGCGTATCTCCGACCATGCATTAGCGATCGCAGAAATTTATGCTAAGATGCACAAGGAAGAAATGGTATTCTCAGATAAAGCAATGGCAGAATTAAATCTGTATTCAAATGCAGTTTATGAGATCATGAGCATGACTTGTAAAGCACTGAATGAAGATGATATGAAAATAGCAAAGAGGATTGAACCATTGGAGGAAGTAATTAATGGGCTGAATGCTACGATCAAAAAGCAGCATATCAAACGTCTGCAGAAGGGAAAATGTACGATCGAGCTTGGTATCGCTCTTGAAAATCTTCTGAATAATTATGAACGTGTGGCAGATCATTGTTCAAATGTGGCTGCATCACTGCTTCAGGTTAAGACAGACAGCTTTGATATGCATGAGTATTTGAACCGGGTCAAACAGGAATCAAATATAGAGTTTCAGGCGATGTACAGCATGTATAAGGAAAAGTACAGTTTATAGTAAAGTATACGATATCATAAAGTGTAAATTACTTTGACCATATATTAGAAATATATTATTATAGATAAGAAAGAACAGAGACAGGAGGAACGGCAGATGCAGGCATTGATTTATATTGTAGAAGATGATATGAACATTCAGGAAATAGAAATGTTTGCCTTAAAGAACACGGGATATGTAACAGAAGGATTTGCAAATGCAAAGAGCTTCTTTTCCAGAATGACAGAGAAGATTCCGGATCTGATCCTACTGGATATCATGTTACCGGATCAGGATGGACTGGAGATTGTCAGAAAATTAAGAGAACGTCCGGAGACTGTGCGTGTGCCGATCATTCTTGTGACGGCAAAGACAACAGAACTTGATAAGGTAAAGGGGTTGGATATCGGAGCAGATGATTATCTGACAAAGCCATTCGGCGTAATGGAGCTTATATCCAGAGTTAAAGCATTGCTTCGCAGAAGCAAGAGTATTCAGGAGGATCAGATTCTTCGACTGAAGAACGTAACCCTTGATTCCGAGAAGCGTATCGTGCATGTGAATGATATTCCGTGTGAGTTGACCTTTAAGGAATTTGAATTGTTAAAGTTGTTAATGATCAACGCCGGAATTGTACTTCGGAGAGAAGTGATCATGATGGATGTGTGGGGAACGGATTACGAAGGTGAATCCAGGACTCTTGATATGCACATCAAGACTCTGCGCCAGAAACTGGGAGATGCAGGGAATATGATCAAGACAGTTCGTAATGTCGGATATAAGATGGAATAAGAAGCAGGAAAATTTTATAACAGAAGAATCTTATAACAGAAAGAACAGGTTTTTATGGAAGAACAGAAAGATAAAAAGGATAAGAAGGTCAGAAAAGACAAACGATTATCCAGTAAGATCAACAGTCGCTTTATAGCATTGACGCTGATTGCGATATTGTGTACGATGATACTTTCGACAACGGTTTATTATGATCTGTTTAAAAAGGAGATCATGCGCGATCTGGAAAATTACACACAGACCTTGAAGAGTGCAGGATTATTTGATGATATCAGTGAGCTCCGCAATGTAAGGATTAAGAATACAGAATTGCGTATTACATTAGTTGCACCGGATGGAACGGTTAAGTATGATAACATGGCAGATCCGGAGACCATGGGAAAACACAATGACAGACCGGAGATTGAGGAGGCATTTGAGAAAGGAGAAGGCGAGGATACCCGTCTTTCCCAGACGCTCAATATGAGTACATTCTACTATGCGATCCGGCTTTCAAATGGTTGTGTACTTCGTGTATCAAAGGAGACAAGCAGCATTGTCAGTGTTTTTTTGAAGGGACTTCCAAGTATGACGGTTATTATGCTGGTACTTGTGACTATTGTGGTTCTGATATCGCGATATCTGACAAAGAGTATCGTCCGTCCAATCGGACAGATGGCAAAGGATCTGGATCATGTTGACGATATTAACGCCTATAAGGAGATTCGTCCATTGATTGATACAATCAGGGAACAGCATAATGATATTATGGAGAATGCACAGATGCGACAGGAATTTACGGCAAATGTATCTCATGAGTTAAAGACACCTCTGACAGCAATCTCCGGTTATTCTGAGCTGATTGAAAACGGAATGGCGGCAGATGGTGATGTCAGACGATTTGCTACAGAGATCCATCGTAATTCAAATCGGTTGCTTACCCTCATCAATGACATTATTCGTCTGTCAGAGCTTGATGTAACAGAGAATGCACCATCTATGGAACGAATCGACCTGTGTGCGGTTGCAAGATCGAATGTGGATATGCTGATGCTATCGGCAGAAAAACATAATGTTACATTGAAGTTCTCCGGTCAGCCAAGCTATATTATGGGTAATAAGATGATGATGGAAGAACTGGTATATAATCTGACCGATAATGCGATCCGATATAATAAACCGGATGGAACTGTAGAAGTAACTGTGTATTCTTATGAGAAAGATCATTCAGTTGTCATGAAGGTGAAGGATACCGGTATCGGAATACCTGAGGAGCATCTGGGACTGGTGTTCCAGAGATTCTATCGGGTCGATAAGAGTCGGTCGAAGTCAACCGGAGGAACCGGTCTTGGACTTGCGATCGTAAAACACATCGTAGCGCAGCATGATGCGAAGCTTGATATAACAAGTGAACCGAATGTGGGAACAGAGATAACGATTACCTTTCAGAGCAGATAAAAAGATAAGGAAAAGGAGCCTGTAAGAAGTTAGGAAACAGGCTCCTTTGATTTATAAGTATTCACACACACCGATTTAAAATTCAAGATTGTATGTTATTTACTATTCTGATATTATATTAACACACGCTATTTTAAATTTCAAGGTAAAAATGTAAGAAATGCACAATTAATTTTATTAAAAATATACAAAACTTTACCGGAATAAGAAATTTTAAGGCGTGAAAAAGATGAAAATACGATTTGCCACTGGTAATTTTCGGTTTTTGTTGTATATATATAGTGAACGGAAAAAATGATGGAACAATGAGTTAAACAGGTTGATTTAGACACAGATAGGAGGTTTTTAACATGTCATTAAATGATTATGTAAAAGCGCAGAAGCTTGGTGAAAAGAGATATCAGGCTGCACTTTCTAAAAATGAATATCCATATCTGCCGGTACTGGATGAACTGATCACGAATTCCGATATTGCAGGCGAAGTAAATCTTGGTTTACAGCATATTTCTCTCGATCGGGTTGTAGGTACAGCGACAAAAGGCCGTACTACAGCATTTGCAAGTAACTTCATGCCTATATTAGATGCGAATTCTGAATTCGGAAATAAATGGTCATCTCTCTGTGACTCTCATATAGAAGAAGGAATCCATGACCCGATCAAAGTATATGAATATATGAATAAATTCTATGTCATAGAGGGAAATAAGCGTGTCAGCGTACTGAAATATTTCGGTGCGGATTCTGTCCCTGCGATGGTAATCAGAAAGCTGCCGAAGCGGACAGATGAGCTGGAAAACAAGATTTATTATGAATTTGTAGATTTCCATAAGCAGACAGGAATCAACTATATATGGTTCACACAGCTTGGCGGATATGATAAATTAAGAGAATATATAGGATTGACACCGGATGGTGGATTTACGGATGATGATCGTATGAACCTGAATTCGGCACATCTGGCATTTGATACAGCATACAGGCAGAAAAACGGCAGTGACAGTCTTCCAATCACGGTAGATGATGCAATGCTTGTATTTTTAAATGTATATGGATACAAGGCATTACAGGATATGTCTTATGATGAGGTAAAGGAAAATCTGGAAAAGGTCTGGGACGAGATCGTATTAAGTGCACAGAAGAAGAACATGACGATCGTTCCGAAGCTGGAACCGGTAGAGTCAAAGAAGAAGCTGTTCAGTATCACGCCGGTACCGAAGAAGCTTAAGATTGCATTTGTTTATGATAAAGAGCCTGAGAATTCTGTATGGATCTACAGCCATGATCTTGGAAGAATGGGCGTAGAAGGTAAATTCAAGGATCGGGTTGAGACACATACTTTTTCGAATGTGGATGATAATACGAAGCTTGCAGAATGCCTGGAGCAGATCGCACAGGACAAATTTGATGTTGTATTTACAACCGGCCCGGAGATGCTTCCGGAGTCATTAAAGGCTGCGATTAAATATCCGGAATTGAAGATATTAAACTGCTCGTTAAATGTATCGACCAGCCATGTCAGAACGTATTATGCGAGAATGTATGAGGCGAAGTTTATAACCGGTATTATCGCAGGTTCACTCTGTGAGGATGGCAGGATCGGCTATGTAGCTGATTATCCGATCTATGGAACGACGGCGAACATCAACGCATTTGCGATGGGAGCAAAGTTTGTGAATCCAAGAGCGAAAATCTATCTGGAGTGGTCAAAGGTCAAAGGCTCCGATCCGAAGAAACGGTTTAAGGAACTGGGCATCTCCTATGTATCCGATAAGGATATGATCACACCGCTTACGGCCTCCCGTGAATTCGGTCTGTATTCCTGCGATGGGAACGAGATATCGAATCTTGCGATGCCATTTTACAACTGGCGTGTATTCTATGAGAAGATCGTTCAGTTGATTCTGGATGGTAACTGGAAGCTGGAAGAAAAGAACGAGAAAGTAAAGGTTCTGAATTACTGGTGGGGCATGTCTGCCGGAGTGATCGATGTGATCTGTTCGAACCATCTTCCGGTTGGAACGGCGAGACTGGTAAATCTGATGAAGCGATTGATCAAGGATGGTACGGTAAGTCCATTCTACGGCAAGCTCTATTCACAGAATGGAGTGGTTCGTGATGATGAAGATGGTGAAATGAGCCCTGAGGAGATCATGAAGATGGATTGGTTGGCAGATATTGTTGTTGGTTCGATCCCGACTCTGGATGAGCTGGTAGAAGATGCCAGAGATGTTGTTGCTTTCCAGGGAGTTAATACGCCGGAAAATCTGGAATTGAAAAAAACTACAGACATAGTATAATAAGGCTATGCGGGTCTTGTGATCCAGAGTACGAATGTAGATGAGCGGGTTTTCTTTATGGAAACAGGCGGGGTACAGTTTCGTAGAAAAGAAAAGAAAACACGGAGATACGGATATGAAGATTCTTGTTCTGGCGGATGCAGAATCAAAATACCTATGGGATTATTTTGATAAGAAAAAATTAGAAGGAATTGACTTGATCATTTCCTGCGGCGACCTGGCACCGCAGTATCTGTCGTTCCTTGCGACATTTACACATGCCCCGGTTCTGTATGTATATGGAAACCACGATACCTGTTATGCAGACACACCACCGGATGGCTGTATCTGCATTGACGATCGAATCTATGTATATAAAGGAATACGGATCCTGGGTCTTGGAGGCTGTATGGAGTATCAGTACAATGGTGCACCGCATCAGTATACCGAGAAAGCAATGGAGAAGCGCATTCGTAAGCTGGGTCGGCAGATAAGAAAACATCGTGGATTTGATATTATGATCACGCATGCCCCTGCGTACCGGATCAATGATTCCGAGGATCTTTGTCATACCGGTTTCAAGTGCTTCCGGACAATGATCGAAGACTATCATCCGCAGTATCTGGTACATGGTCATGTGCATAGTAATTATGGCAGGGATTTTGTACGGGAATCCAGATACCTGGATACCACGATCATAAATGCATTTGAAAAATATATTATAGAAATAGATGAGACTGCCTTACAGGCAGCGAAATAGTCTTGCAAGCCAGGCGAAAGTTTGATAAACTTAAGCTTGGCTTAAATACTATATTCGAAAGGAGATAGAGGTTTGGAAAAGGGAAGTGCAGAGTACGAGAAAATTTTAGATGAACTGGTTGGTTATTGCAATGATTCAGGTACGATCGATCAGAACCTCTATGTTACATATGATGTTAAGAGAGGCCTTCGTGATTCAAATGGAAAAGGTGTCTTAACAGGTCTGACAGAGATTTCAGATGTATCCGGTTTTGCGGTTCAGGATGGTGAACTGGTTCCTTCAGACGGAAGACTCTATATTCAGGGATATAATATCGAAGATCTGGAACGTGGATTCCACGGAAGCAAGTTCGGCTTTGAGGAGACAATCTACCTGCTTTTATTCGGTGAACTGCCGACCAGAACTCAGTTTAATAAATTTAAGGAATTGATGGAGACGTTCCGGGAGCTCCCAAGAAAGTTTGCTCGTGATGTGATCTTAAAAGCACCAAGTAAGAATATGATGAATGTCTTACAGCGATGTGTGCTTACTTTATATTCATATGATGACTGCCCGGATGACATCAGCATTCGAAATGTCCTTCGTCAAAGTATGGAACTGATTGCACAGTTTCCGCTGATCGCTGCATATGGCTATCAGGGCTATAAGCATTATTATCAGGATAAGAGTCTTATCATTCACAATCCGAAGCCGGGCCTTTCGACAGCAGAGAATTTCCTCCGCCTGATCCGTGCGGATAAGAAGTATACTGAGCTTGAAGCGCAGGTACTGGATATCTGTCTGGTGCTTCATTCAGAGCATGGTGGTGGTAACAACTCCACATTTACAACACATGTTATATCATCAACCGGAACTGATACCTATTCAACCGTTGCCGGTTCTCTCGGTTCTTTAAAAGGACCGAAGCATGGTGGTGCGAACCTGAAGGTTCAGCAGATGATGGATGACTTGAAGGCTCATGTAAAAGACTGGAGCGATGAAGCGGCGATCCGTGAATATCTTCAGGGACTGCTTGATAAGAAGGGCTTTGATCATAGCGGTCTGATCTATGGTATGGGACATGCTGTTTATACGGTGTCCGATCCAAGAGCCAAGATCCTGAAGCGTTATGCCGGAAGACTTGCAGAAGAAAAGGGTATGCAGGAGGAGTTCAAGCTGTACACGGATATTGAACGGATCTCTATGGAGCTTCTTGCAAAGAAGCGAAACTCCGTTATCTCTGCAAATGTCGATTTCTACAGTGGATTTGTATATCGTATGCTTGATATACCGATCGAACTGTTTACTCCGATCTTCGCGATCGCAAGAATCGCAGGCTGGAGCGCACATAGAATAGAAGAGCTGGTAAATGCCGGTAAGATCATCCGTCCGGCTTACAAATATGTCGGAACGCATAAGACATATCTGGATATGGACGAGAGAAACTGGTAGGACTATATAAAATAAATACGGGACAATTATTAGGTTTGCTTCACAAAGATAATAATTGTCCCGTATTTGTTTATTTACTCCATCTTCCGGCAGCACCGCATGGCAGTACCAGACCGGAGCCTGTAACCGGAAGTCCTACTTCGTCGGAGATAACATGACCGCCGAATTTAGACTGTACCTCGGTTGCTATCATATAGGTAAGAACGGCTGGTGCAAGTCCGGTCGTATAGGAATTGACCAGGAAGAAAAGCGGATCATCGCAGAGCAGCTCGCTGCACAGCTTGATAAACGGATGTATCTTTTCTTCGATCTTCCAGATCTCGCCCTTTGGCCCTCTGCCGTAGGATGGTGGGTCCATAATGATCGCATCATAGTGATTGCCGCGGCGGATCTCACGTTCTACGAATTTTACACAGTCATCAACGATCCAGCGGATCGGAGCATCTCCGAGTCCGGATGAGACTGCATTTTCCTTTGCCCATGTAACCATGCCCTTAGAAGCATCAACATGAGTAACTGCCGCACCTGCTTTTGCTGCCGCACAGGTTGCACCGCCGGTGTAAGCGAAAAGGTTTAATACCTTGATCTCTTTCTTTTTCGATGAGCGGATCAGGTCAGAGAACCAGTCCCAGTTGGCTGCCTGTTCCGGAAACAGACCGGTGTGTTTGAAGCTGAATGGTTTTAGGTTAAAGGTCAGATCTTTATAATGAATCGACCATTGCTGCGGAAGGTTAAAGAACTCCCATTCACCGCCGCCCTTATTGCTGCGGTGGTAGTGACCATTTAGCTGCTTCCAGCGTTTATCTGTTTTTGGAGTTGACCACAGAACCTGTGGATCAGGACGAAGGAGAATGTATTTGCCCCATCGTTCCAGTTTTTCTCCATCTGAACAATCTATTACTTCATAATCCTGCCAGTGATCGGCTGTCCACATAATCGATATCCTCGTTTCGTTTGAAATATTTATATAAAACTACTATATTATAAGGTGCAGTCATTTTCAAGTCAACGATGAAATCTGCATAGAAAGAAAATGAAATCGGCATATAAGGAAAACAAATTGACCGATATCTGCCGGGGTGATAAAATCACAGCAGTAGAGCAAAACGAAAATATATAATTACAATAGATAATTTGGGATGTAATGAATGCCAAATTATTTGCTCGTGAGAATGTTAATTATGTGAAGAACATTTCATGAGCTGTGTTTCACAAAATGATAAGCAGATACAAGACAGAAAACATGGAGAAATATATGGATATTATAAAAGAGATCGTGGAGACACATCCACATAAGGTCGTACTGAGCAATGGAAAGGGAGAATACAAGAAGATCATATTTGCCCGGAAGGTATTAAAGGGCAGAAATGCATACCAGCTTGAGAAATATACACAGACGCAGGTCTTTCATGAGAATATCGAAGAAGGAAGGCTGGCAGAGCATATTGCGATGCATTTTCCGGCAGAGTTTAAGCAGATGAATGCATTTTCTCTGACGACAGATTATGATGTAAAAGCAGGCAAAAAAAGGAAATCTGGCAGTCAGCCGCAGACAGGCGGAGAATAAGACGATATTGGTCGGCGGTAATAATCGCAAGAAGAAATATATTCTGGATGAGGGAATGGATATTCCTGCATTCCGGGAGCTTGGAATATTTACCAAAGAGGGAAAAGTAGTTTCCTCCATGTATGATAAGTTCCGTCAGATCAACCGCTTTATCGAGATGGTCGATGATGTGTTAAAGACTTATAAAGGCGATGAGATCAACATTATTGATTTTGGATGCGGCAAATCCTATCTGACTTTCTTCTTATATTATTATATAGTAGAGATCCGTCATATGACGGCACATATCACAGGGCTTGATCTGAAAGAACAGGTAATAAAGAACTGTAATAAGCTGGCAGAAAAATGCGGATATACAGATCTGAAGTTTAAAATCGGTGATATTAATGGATACCGGACAGACCATAAGGTGGATATGGTAGTGACCTTGCATGCCTGTGATACGGCAACTGACTATGCGCTCTATAATGCGATCTGCTGGAACACGACATACATCTTATCTGTTCCGTGCTGCCAGCATGAGTTAAATAAACAGATCCGGTCGGAGGAGTTGTCGGCACTGACCAAGTACGGAATCATCAAGGAACGGACAGCGGCATTGATGACTGATGCGATCCGTGGATGTATGCTGGAATATTGTGGATATAAGACAGATCTGTTGGAATTTATTGATATTGAACATTCACCTAAAAATATTCTGATCCGGGCAGTGAAGAAACCGGTATCAGAGGAGAAACGGGAGCGGGCAAAAGCAGAAGCGGAACGGTTGTGCCGGATCTTTGGCATTCACCAGACCCTGATGCAGCTTGTGCTGACGGAAGAAAGGAGCCATTCATGAAGCGGATTTTAATATATGATTGTAATACAGTGGATACCGTTTATGCACCGCTTGTATGCAGAGAGATCATGATTCAGGATGATCTGATCGACCGTCTGGCATGCGGCTATGTTTCAAAAGCTTCGAAAGAAGAACTGCAGAAGCAGGGATTTCGCGTGATGGGAGCAGAAGAAAGGGGAAATCATGCCGGCTGCACTTTTATAACAGAATTGGTTGCCCATGCATTTGACCGGCAGGTCGGAGGAATCGATATTGTGACCGATGATGATACGATCCTGGCGGCAGTTGTAAAGGCACAGGAGCAGGGCAAGAATATTCGGGTATTTGGCAGTAACGCACACAGCGAATCGTTTATCCGCAGATGTAATCGCTTCTGTTATATAGATATTTTGCAGGGCTATGAACCGGAACAGTGTCTGACACCATTATCAGAGATTGTATCTGATGTCTACCGCATTATAATAGAAGAAAGAGCTTCGGGTATCTGTACAGAACTGGCAGGATTGATATATAAGCTCACAAAGCTGCACACAGAATTCGATACTAGAAACTATGGATATACCAGCATGGAAGAACTAATCCTGAAAAATGGAAAAGATATTCAATTCTATAAAGCTGGAGAGCAGTATTATCTCGAGATGATCGATGACCGGGAAAACGTAGAACACTTTATCACATCGTATCTGTCAGAACGGAATAACAAGATAGATGATATGCAGGAGCTGTTTGATGCATTATCAGAAGAATTCGAACGATTTGATACCAGAAATTATGGTTACGCATCGGATATCGCTTTTCTTTTAAGTTTCCCGAAACTGGAAATATATAATAACAGGGGCGTGAAGCTGAAGCAGAGCTTTAAGCTGAAATAAGCGATAACGTTTCTATTGTGCATTATATATAGAAGAAACAGATAAAATATAACAGTATGACGGATGAAAAAATGCAGGGAAATATAATAAAAAATTTCTTAAAAAATATAGAAAAAATGCTTGCATTCCGCAAAAACGTGTTATATAATCAAACGTGCTGTGACATGATAGCGTTGAAACGGAGGTTGCTGTATCGTATAGATACAGGTTTTTCGTGGAGCGAATGTCAATAAAGAATTACTGACGACAAGTCACTGTACCAATAACTGTCTATCAAAAGGATAGAAACGACGTGTTGATTCTGATTTAATTCAGGATACACACGGGAGAGTGTACAGTCACCACTTGTTGTACTATTAAAAAGTGCGAAAAGGAGGCGGCTTTTTTTATGGCAAAACAGATTATGAGAATCACATTGAAGGCGTACGACCACAAACTTATCGATCAGGCTGCTGGACAGATCATCGATACTGTTAAAAAGACAGGAGCTAAAGTCAGCGGACCGGTTCCAATGCCTACAAAGGTTGAGAAGATTACAATCCTCAGAGCTGTTCATAAGTACAAAGATTCAAGAGAACAGTTCGAGCAGAGAACTCATAAGAGATTAATCGACGTGATTGCACCAACACAGAAGACAATTGATGCATTACAGAAGATCGATTTATCAGCTGGCGTATACATCGACGTAAAGATGAAATAATCAGCCACAAAAATTAGAAGTGAACTAATCAAATCACAAAAAAACAAACATAGCACGAAACAGTGCACAAGCAGTAACCTAATGCATCCGAAGGATGTAATTTAGTATGATTGTCAAGACAATCCGCTGTGAATTAAATTAGGAGGAAAACTTAAAATGAAGAAAGCTATTTTAGCAACAAAAGTCGGAATGACTCAGATCTTCGACGAAAACGGCGTTTTAGTGCCGGTAACAGTTTTACAGGCTGGTCCATGTGTTGTAACCCAGGTAAAAACAGTTGAGAATGACGGTTATGATGCAATTCAGGTAGGATTCGGCGAAAAGAAAGAAAGAATCACAACAAAAGATGTATCAGGAAAGAAAGTAATCAGAAACCCACATGGTGCTGGTAAGGCAGAAGTTGGACATGCAAAGAAAGCAAACACAACACCTAAGACTTTCTACAGAGAGTTCAGACTTGATGACTGTGCTCAGTACGAACTTGGTGCAGAGATCAAAGCCGATGTATTTGCTGAAGGAGACAAGATTGACGTCACAGCAAAGACAAAAGGTAAGGGATATGCAGGCGGTCTTAAGAGACACGGCTTAAAGTCAGGTCCTTCAGGACATGGTTCCAAGTATCACAGACATGCAGGTTCAAACGGTTCAGCTACTACACCAGGTAGAGTATTCAAAGGTAAGAAGATGCCTGGACATATGGGTAGCGTAAGAGTTACAATCCAGAACCTTGAGGTAGTTAAGATAGATGTAGAAAATGATGTTATTTTGGTAAAGGGCGCAGTTCCGGGACCAAAGAAATCATTAGTAATGATTAAGGATACAGTAAAGACTGGCAAGTAGTCTTTAGGAAGGAGGAACGAAAATGGCATCAGTTAAGGTTTATGACATCGAAGGAAAAGAAGTTGAGACATTAGAACTCAATGATTCTATATTCGGTGTAGAGATAAATGAACATTTAATGCATCTGGCTGTAGTTGGCCAGCTGGCAAATAGCCGTCAGGGTACACAGAGCGCAAAGACTCGTTCTGAAGTATCAGGTGGTGGAAGAAAGCCATGGAGACAGAAAGGAACAGGTCATGCAAGACAGGGTTCAACAAGATCTCCACAGTGGACAGGTGGCGGAGTTGTATTTGCACCAAAGCCAAGAGATTATTCAGTTAAGATGAATAAGAAAGAAAAGCAGCTTGCTATGAAGTCAGCACTTTCAGCAAAGCTTGCAGAAGATAAACTTGTTGTAGTTGACAAGATTGAATTAGAAGAGGTTAAGACAAGTGTATTCGCAAAGATCCTTGCAAATCTTAAAGCTCCTAAGTCATTAGTAGTAACAAAGGACAAGAACGACAAGGTTGTTCTTTCAGCAAACAACATTCCAACAGTTAAGACAACAGCTACAAACTCACTGAGTGTATATGACATTCTTAAGTATGATAAGCTTGTTCTTACAAAGGATGCTGTAGCAGCAATTGAGGAGGTGTACGCATAATGGCAGACATCAAATATTATGACGTTATACTTAAGCCTGTAATCACAGAGAAAAGTATGAATGCAATGGCAGAGAAGAAGTACACATTTCTTGTACACCCGGAAGCAACAAAGTCTCAGATCAAAGAAGCTGTAGAGAAGATGTTCGAAGGAACAGAAGTTGCTAAGGTTAACACCATGAACAATGACGGTAAGGTTAAGAGACGTGGCGTAACACTTGGAAGAACAGACAAGTACAAGAAAGCAATCGTTAAACTTACAGAAGCAAGCAAAGAGATCGAAATTTTCGAAGGACTGTAAAATAACGAAACAGATTTATACGCAAAAAAGCGTGACAATAAATTGAACCGAAAGGAGAACAAAAATGGGAATTAAGACATATAACCCATATACACCTTCCAGAAGAAATATGACTGGCCTTGATTTTTCAGAGATCACAAAATCAACACCTGAGAAATCACTCGTTGTATCAATGAGCAAGACAGCTGGTCGTAATAATCAGGGAAAGATCACAGTTAGACATCACGGTGGTGGTGAGAAACGTAAATACAGAATTATAGATTTCAAGAGAAACGATAAGGATGGAATTCCAGCAACAGTTAATGCAATCGAATATGATCCAAACAGATCAGCAAACATTGCACTTCTGTTCTACGCTGATGGCGAGAAGAGATACATCCTTGCTCCTTATAAGTTAGCAGTAGGAGATGTTCTTATGAGTGGTGCTGAAGCAGAGATCAAAGTTGGTAACTGCCTCCCACTTCAGAATATTCCAGTTGGTACATTAGTACACAACATCGAGTTATACCCAGGTAAGGGCGGACAGCTTGTTCGTTCAGCAGGTAACTCAGCACAGCTTATGGCTAAGGAAGGAAAGTATGCAACATTAAGACTTCCTTCAGGCGAAATGAGAATGGTTCCAATCATCTGCCGTGCAACAATCGGTCAGGTAGGAAACATTGAGCATGGCCTTGTTAACATTGGTAAAGCCGGACGTAAACGTCACATGGGTATTAGACCAACAGTTCGTGGTTCTGTTATGAACCCTAATGACCATCCACATGGTGGTGGTGAAGGTAGAGCACCAATCGGTCGTTCAGGCCCTTCAACTCCATGGGGTAAGCCAGCAATGGGATTAAAGACAAGAAAGAAGAACAAGCAGTCTAATAAGATGATCGTAAGAAGAAGAGACGGCAAGAGCATTAAATAGTTAATAAGGAGGTATGACAATGGCTCGTTCATTAAAAAAAGGACCATTCGCAGATGAGCATTTACTCAAGAAGATAGATGCTATGAATGCAAGCAATAGCAAAGAAGTTGTTAAGACCTGGTCAAGACGTTCAACAATTTTCCCATCATTCGTAGGTCATACAATCGCAGTTCATGATGGAAGAAAGCATGTACCTGTATATGTTACAGAAGACATGGTTGGACATAAGCTTGGTGAGTTCGTAGTTACCAGAACCTACAGAGGTCATGGTAAAGACGAAAAGAAGGGTAGAAGATAATATTTGGAATATTTGAAAGGAGGACTAAATCATGGCTAAAGGACATAGATCCCATGATAAGAGACTCAGAAATGAGAATAAAGATACCAGACCATCAGCTAAGGTATCATATGCAAGAGTGTCAGTAACAAAGGCTTGTTTCGTATTAGATGCCATCAGAGGTAAGGATGTTCAGACTGCACTTGGTATTCTGACATACAACCCAAGATATGGTTCAAGTGTTATAGAGAAGCTGTTAAAGTCAGCAATCGCAAATGCTGAAAACAACAATGGACTTAAGGCAGAGGACCTTTATGTAGCAGAGTGCTACGCTAACAAGGGACCTACAATGAAGAGAGTTCATCCAAGAGCCCAGGGTAGAGCATATAGAATCGAGAAGAGAACAAGTCACATCACAATCGTGCTTGACGAGAGATAGGAGGTAAATAATGGGACAGAAAGTTAATCCTCATGGTTTAAGAGTCGGCGTTATCAAAGATTGGGATTCAAGATGGTATGCTGACACAAAGAATGATGAATTTTCTAACAACCTTGTAGAAGATCATAAAATCAGAACTTATTTAAAGAAGACACTTTACAATGCAAATATCTCAAAGATCGAGATCGAGAGAGCTGCAGACAGAGTAAAGGTTGCATTATATACAGCTAAGCCTGGTGTTATCATCGGTAAGGGCGGAGCTGGAATCGAAAAGATCAAAGCAGATGCACAGAAGCTTACAGATAAGAAGCTGTTCATCGATGTAAAAGAAATCAAGAAGCCGGATGCAGACGCACAGTTAGTAGCTGAGAACATTGCAGCACAGCTTGAGAATCGTATCTCATTCAGAAAAGCAATGAAGTCATGCATGAGCAGAACAATGAAAGCCGGAGCGCTTGGTATCAAGGCTTCATGTTCAGGACGTCTTGGTGGTGCTGATATGGCTAGAACAGAGTTCTACAGCCAGGGAACAATTCCTCTTCAGACACTTCGTGCTGACATTGATTATGGTTTTGCTGAAGCAGACACAACATTTGGTAAAGTTGGTGTTAAGACATGGGTTTACCATGGTGAAGTACTTCCTGTAAAAGGAAAGAAGGAAGGAGCGGATAAATAATGTTAATGCCTAAGAGAGTAAAGCGTCGTAAGCAGTTCAGAGGAACTATGGCTGGTAAGGCACTTAGAGGCAATAAGATTACAAACGGTCAGTATGGTTTAGTAGCACTTGAGCCTGCATGGATCAAGTCAAACCAGATCGAAGCAGCCCGTATTGCGATGACAAGATATATGAAGCGTAGTGGTAAAGTATTTATCAAGATCTTCCCTGATAAGCCAGTTACAGCTAAGCCGGCTGAAACTCGTATGGGTTCAGGTAAGGGAGCACTTGAGTACTGGGTAGCAGTTGTTAAGCCAGGCAGAGTTATGTTTGAGATTGCAGACGTACCTGAAGAAGTAGCAAAAGAAGCTTTAAGACTTGCTATGCACAAGCTTCCACTTAAGTGTAAGATCGTTTCAAAAGAAGAATTAGAGGAGGTAGCAGGCAGTGAAAACTAAGGACTATATGAACGAATTAAATGCTAAATCTGTTGATGAGCTTCAGAACGAATTAGTAGCTGCAAAGAAGGAATTATTTATCTTAAGATTCCAGAATGCTACAAATCAGTTAGAGAACACAAGCAGAATCAAAGATGTAAGAAAGAATATTGCAAGAATACAGACAGTTATAGCCCAGAAGGCTAATGCTTAATTATCTTAGAAGGAGGAATATATTGTGGAAAGAAATCTGAGAAAAACACGTGTAGGTATCGTTACAAGTGACAAGATGGACAAGACAATCGTTGTTTCTATCGTAGATAATGTTAAGCATCCTCTTTATGGAAAGATCGTAAAGAGAACTTACAAGTTAAAGGCTCATGATGAGAAGAATGAGTGCAATATTGGCGATAGAGTAAGAGTTATGGAGACAAGACCTTTATCAAAGGATAAGAGATGGAGACTTGTTGAGATTATAGAGAAGGCTAAATAAGGAGGCAAATAAAATGGTTCAGCAGGAAACAAGACTTAAAGTTGCTGATAATACTGGTGCCAAAGAGCTCCTTTGCATCAGAGTTTTAGGCGGCTCAGTAAGAAGATATGCAAATATCGGCGATGTCATCGTTGCCTCAGTTAAAGACGCAACACCAGGCGGAGTTGTTAAAAAAGGTGATGTTGTTAAGGCCGTAGTAGTAAGATCAAAGAAGGGCGCTCGTCGTAAGGATGGTTCATACATCAAGTTTGATGAGAACGCAGCAGTTATTATAAAAGACGATTTAAATCCAAGAGGAACACGTATCTTTGGACCAGTTGCAAGAGAGTTAAGAGACAAGAAGTTCATGAAGATTGTCTCACTTGCACCTGAAGTATTATAAGGAGGTGTAGACCATGGCAACATTAAAGATTAAGAAAGATGATATGGTACAGGTTATTGCCGGCAAGGATAAAGGCAAAGAAGGCAAGGTCCTTCATGTTGACAAGAAGAACGGTACTGTAGTCGTTGAAGGCGTAAATAAAGTATTTAAGCACAGCAAGCCAAGCATGGCTAACCAGGCAGGCGGAATTATCGAAATGGAAGCTCCAATGGACATCTCCAATGTAATGTATCTTTACAAAGGCAAGCCGGTAAGAGTTGGTTTTGAAGGAACAGGTAAAGATAAAGTCCGTGTTGCTAAAGTAGATGGCAAAACAGAGAAGATAGATTAATTGGAAGGAGGTCGTCTTAGTTGAGTAGACTTAGAGAAAAGTATGACGCTGAAATTAAAAGCGCCATGACTGAAAAATTTGGATATAAAAATGTAATGCAGATCCCAAAGCTTGATAAGATCGTTATTAACATGGGCGTTGGTGAAGCAAGAGAAAATGCTAAAGTTTTAGACGCAGCTATCAAGGATCTTGAAACAATCGCCGGTCAGAAGGCAGTTGTTACACGTGCGAGAAAGTCAGTTGCTAACTTCAAGTTAAGAGAAGGAATGCCTATCGGATGTAAAGTAACACTTCGTGGCGAGAAGATGTATGAGTTCTTAGATCGTCTTGTAAACCTTGCACTTCCTCGTGTACGTGACTTTAGAGGTGTTAACCCTAACGGTTTCGATGGCAGAGGTAACTATGCTTTAGGAATCAAGGAACAGCTCATTTTCCCAGAAATCGAGTACGATAAGATTGATAAAGTCAGAGGTATGGATATCATCTTTGTTACAACAGCAGAGACAGACGAAGAAGGTCGCGAACTGTTAACATTATTTGGTATGCCTTACAGCAAATAATTAAAGGAGGAAGATTCGTTATGGCTAAGACAGCAATGAAAGTTAAACAGCAGCGTAAACAGAAGTTCTCATCAAGAGAATATACACGTTGCAAGATTTGTGGACGTCCACACTCAGTATTAAAGAAATACGGAATCTGTAGAATCTGCTTCCGTGAATTAGCATACAAGGGACAGATCCCTGGCGTTAAGAAATCAAGCTGGTAAGAGATAGAAGGAGGAAGAAACATTATGTCAATGAGCGATCCAATAGCAGATATGCTTACAAGAATTCGTAATGCTAACACAGCAAAACATGATACAGTAGAAATCCCTGCTTCAAAGATGAAAAAGGCTATTGCTGACATCCTTTTATCAGAAGGATATGTTCAGGCAGTAGACATTATCGAAGATGGTAAGTTTGAGACAATCAAAATTACATTGAAGTATGGTGCAGATAAGAACGAGAAGATCATCACAGGCCTTAAGAGAATCTCTAAGCCAGGTCTTCGTGTATATGCAAGCAAGGATGAGCTTCCAAGAGTACTTGGTGGACTCGGAACTGCAATTATTTCAACAAACAAAGGTGTACTTACTGACAAGGAAGCAAGAAAGCAGAATGTTGGTGGCGAAGTATTAGCATTTGTTTGGTAGGCATTGAGCACTTAGTGAGCACAAGCTGAAAGCGCCGTGCGAAGTTAGTGCGAAAGCTGATAAAACAATCCCTCCGGCATCATTTCCTGAAAAATACCGGAGGTTAAAGCCTGCATGGATACACTCCATGCAGCACAAATACAAATAATATAAATTTTAAGGAGGAAGGCGAAATGTCACGTATCGGAAGAATGCCTATCGCTGTACCTGCAGGAGTGACTGTAGATATCGCAGAAAATAATAAAGTGACTGTTAAAGGACCAAAGGGAACACTTGAGAGAGTTCTCCCAGCAGAAATGGATATTAAGTTAGAAGCTGATGTAATCACAGTTTCAAGACCTAATGATTTAAAGAAGATGAAGTCTTTACACGGACTTACCAGAACACTTATCCACAACATGATCATTGGTGTTACAGAGGGTTATGTTAAGGATCTGGAAGTAAACGGTGTAGGTTATAGAGCTCAGAAGCAGGGCAATAAATTAGTTCTTGCTCTTGGTTATTCACATCCAGTTGAGATGGTTGACCCAGAAGGTATCGAAGTAAAGGTTGATGGTAACAAGATTTCAGTTGTTGGTATTGACAAGGAAAAAGTTGGTCAGTATGCAGCAGAGATCAGAGAAAAGAGAGCACCGGAACCTTACAAGGGCAAAGGTATCAAGTATGTTGACGAGACTATCAGACGTAAAGTTGGTAAGACTGGTAAGAAATAATAAAGGAGTGAGATAAGATGGTTAATAAAGAATCAAGAAGCGAAGTTCGTATTAAGAAGCATATGCGTGTTCGTAATCATTTAGCTGGAACAGCAGATAGACCACGTTTAGCAGTTTTCAGAAGTAATAATCATATGTACGCTCAGATTATTGATGATTCAGTTGGAAACACAATTGTAGCAGCATCAACAGTAGAGAAGTCAATCAAGGAAGCACTTGAGCAGACAGATAATGTAGATGCAGCAGCATACGTTGGTAAAGTTGTTGCTGAAAGAGCACTGGAAAAGGGAATCAAGACTGTTGTATTTGACAGAGGAGGATTCATCTACCAGGGTAAGGTTCAGGCATTAGCAGATGCAGCAAGAGAAGCTGGTCTAGAATTCTAAGAAGGAGGAAGAACAACATATGAAGCGTGAAATAATTGATGCTAGTAAATTAGAATTAGAAGATAAAGTAGTAGATATCAAACGTGTAACTAAGGTTGTTAAGGGCGGACGTAATTCTAGATTTGCATGTCTTGTAGTTGTTGGTGACAAAAACGGTCATGTAGGCGTAGGCGTTGGTAAGGCTGTAGAAATTCCTGAAGCTATCCGTAAGGGTAAGGAAGATGCAGCTAAGCACCTTGTTACAGTTCCTGTAAATGAAAACGGAAGTATCCCATATGATTGGAACGGAGAATTTGGTAGTGCAACAGTATTGCTTAAGTCAGCTCCAGAAGGTACTGGTATTATCGCCGGTGGTCCTGCTCGTAACGTACTTGAGCTTGCTGGATACAAGAATATCCGTACAAAATCCTTAGGATCAAACAACAAACAGAACGTAGTTCTTGCAACAATCAAAGGTCTTTCAGAGATCAAGACTCCGGAAGAGATCGCAAGACTTCGTGGAAAATCTGTTGATGAGATACTTAACTAAGGAGGTATTATAAGATGGCAGATAAGTTAAAAGTTACTTTAGTAAAATCACCAATCGGATGCGTACCAAAGCATAAGAGAACTGTAGAAGCATTAGGTCTTAAGAAGGTAAACAAGTCAGTTGAACTTCCTAACAATGCTGCAACTCTTGGTATGGTTAAGCAGGTTAGTTATTTAGTAAAGGTAGAAGAGATTTAATTATATTTGAAGGAGGTGCAGGTCGTGAATTTATCAACATTAAAGCCAGCAGAAGGTTCTAAGCATAGTACTAATTTCAGAGTAGGCCGTGGTCATGGTTCAGGAAATGGTAAGACTGCAGGTAAGGGCCATAAGGGTCAGAAGGCACGTTCAGGATCACCTAGGCCAGGATTTGAAGGCGGACAGATGCCTTTATATAGAAGAATCCCTAAGAGAGGATTTACATGTATCAATCACAAAGATATCGTTGCAATCAATGTTTCAGTTCTTGATCGTTTCGAGGATGGAGCAGAGGTTACAGTAGATACACTTGTTGAATGCGGTATCGTAAAGAACCCACGTGATGGAGTTAAGATTCTTGGAAATGGAGAGTTAACAAAGAAGCTTACAGTTAAGGCAAATGCTTTTTCAAAGTCAGCAGTCGAGAAGATTGAAGCTCTTGGCGGAAAAGCAGAGGTGATCTAATAATGTTTAAAACCTTTATCAATGCATTCAAAGTAAAGGAATTAAGACAGAAATTATTATACACATTCTTTGTTCTCATAGTAGTCAGGCTGGGAAGCCTGATTACTGTACCGGGAATCCGAGCAGCAGCGATTAAAGAATATCTAAGTAACGCACTTGGAGATTCCTTCAATCTGTTCAGCTCATTCACCGGAGGATCGTTCGATCAGATGTCAATATTTGCATTGAACGTAACACCATATATTACATCTTCCATTATCATCCAGCTTCTTACCATAGCAATTCCAGCTCTGGAAGAAATGCAGAAAGATGGTGAAGACGGAAGAAAGAAAATTACAGCAATTACCCGTTTTTTAACGATCGGTCTCGCAATTCTGGAAAGTGCTGGTCTTGCGATCAATTTCGGAAGAAAAGGATTCATGGACAGCTACAATTTCTGGACAGTGCTTTCAATGATCGTTATCCTTACAGGTGGTAGTGCATTTGTAATGTGGCTTGGCGAACGTGTAACAGATCGTGGTGTGGGAAATGGTATTTCCATTATCCTGTTGATTAACATCGTATCAACCATGCCAAATGATTTCAAGAATATTTACACACAGTTCATCAAAGGCAAAGATGCAGTCAGAATGTGTCTGATCGCACTTCTGGTTGTTGCAATTGTTGTATGTGTAACCATTCTTGTATGTATGCTTCAGGGAGCTGAAAGAAAGATTCCTGTACAGTATGCAAAGAAAGTTCAGGGTAGAAAGCAGATGGGAGGTCAGTCCTCCAACATTCCACTTAAGGTAAATACAGCAGGCGTTATTCCTGTAATCTTCGCTTCTTCACTGATGGCGATTCCTTCTATTATAACGAGTTTATTTGGAAAGAGTCCATCCGGTGTCGGTGCTAAGATCCTTCAGGGAATGAGCCAGTCATACTGGTTTAATCCGAACTATCCTTGGGGATTCCTTGGATTGGCAGTATATATCTTACTGGTATTCTTCTTCGCGTATTTCTATACAGCAATTACCTTCAATCCAATGGAGATTGCAAATAACATGAAGAAGAGCGGTGGTTTTGTACCGGGTATTCGACCAGGTAAGCCAACCCAGGACTATTTAAATAAAATACTGAACTATATTATATTTATCGGAGCAGTTGGTCTTTTGATCGTTGCGATGATTCCTATGTTCTTCAACGGATTTTTCAGTGTAAATGTTTCATTCGGTGGAACATCCATCATCATCGTAGTTGGTGTTGTAATTGAAACCATGAAGAGTCTGGAATCACAGATGTTAGTAAGACATTATCAGGGATTCTTATTAGATTAATTGTAAGATACAGATATAAAAAACACGAAAAATGGGAGTGTACACTTGTGCACTTCCTATTCGTGTATTATAGTATAAGTATCTATGGCTTGTTCATTTGGAGGACGGCTGATAACAGGAGGGATTGCAATGAACGTATCCCGCAGGAAAATAAAAAATGGAGGTTATATATGAAGATAATTATGTTAGGTGCGCCAGGCGCAGGCAAAGGTACACAGGCTAAAATGATCGCTGAGAAGTACGGAGTACCACATATCTCAACAGGAGATATTTTCAGAGCAAACATCAAGAACGGAACAGAACTCGGAGCAAAGGCAAAAGAATATATGGATAAGGGACTTCTTGTTCCGGATGAATTAGTTGTAGATCTGGTAATTGACAGATTCAAAGCAGACGACTGCGCAAAGGGATATATCCTTGATGGATTTCCAAGAACTATTCCACAGGCAGAGGCACTTGACAAAGCATTATCAGCAATCGGCGATTCTGTAGACTATGCGATCAACGTAGAAGTACCGGATGAGAATATCGTTCGCAGAATGTCCGGAAGACGTGCATGCGTTGGCTGTGGTGCAACATATCATATTGTATATAACCCTACAAAAGTGGAAGGCAAATGTGATGTATGTTCATCCGATCTTATCTTAAGAGATGACGATCAGCCGGAAACAGTATTAAACAGACTGAAAGTATATCATGAGCAGACACAGCCATTGATCGATTTCTATGCTAAGAAAGGAATCCTGAAAGAAGTTGATGGAACAATGGATATGAATGATGTATTTGCAGCAATCGTTAAGATTTTAGGTGAATAAAATGGCAATATCTATAAAATCTGAGAGAGAAATTGAATTGATGAAAGAAGCCGGCAGAATTCTGGCTCTCACACATGAGGAGCTGAAGAAGGCGATCAAACCGGGAATCACAACCTATGAGATCGATAAACTTGGTGAAGAAGTGATCAGAAGCTATGGCTGTATTCCTTCCTTCCTGAATTATAACGGTTATCCGGCATCTATTTGTGTATCCGTGAATGAGGAAGTTGTTCATGGTATACCATCAAAGACAAGATTTCTGAAAGAGGGCGACATAGTAAGTCTTGATGCAGGCGTTATCTATGAAGGATATCACTCCGATGCAGCAAGAACTTATGGAGTAGGAAAGATTTCACCGGAAAATGAGCATCTGATTGCAGTTACAAAGCAGAGCTTTTTCGAAGCAATGAAGGTTGCTGTTCCGGGAAATCATATTCGAGATATCGGAAGGGCTGTAGAGCAGTATGTTTTGAAATTTGGATATGGAATCGTAGAAGATCTGGTTGGACATGGTGTTGGAGCAAATCTTCATGAGGATCCGGAAATACCGAATTTTGAAACGATCAAAAAAGGACCAAAGCTGAAACCGGGAATGACGATCGCAATCGAACCGATGATAACAGCAGGTGATTATGAAGTAGACTGGCTGGATGATGACTGGACTGTCGTAACCGTGGATGGTTCCAATGCAGCACACTATGAGAACACGATCCTTATTACAGAGGACAAACCGATCATCTTGTCGCAGGCAGAAGGATTGGAATTATAGAAAATAAAAAATGAATTCAAAATCTCAAGGATTTTAAGGAGGATTAAAAATGTCAAAGGCAGACGTAATTGAAGTAGAAGGAACAGTAATCGAGAAGTTACCAAATGCAATGTTTCAGGTAGAGATCGAGAATGGTCATAAGGTTTTAGCACACATTAGTGGTAAGCTCAGAATGAATTATATCAAGATCCTTCCGGGTGATAAGGTAACAATTGAATTATCACCATACGACCTGACAAAGGGAAGAATTGTTTGGAGAGATAAATAAATTCTTCTATATAAAGAGGTATGTAATGAACATCCTGTAAAGATATTCCCTTTATAGGATGTGATTTATAATAATAATCCCATTAATATGAAAAAAATAAAAAATGGGACTTGCATTCTATTGTGAAAAATGATAGAATGCTTATTCGTAGCGGACTTTTTTTGAAAGGAGATTTTCTAATGAAGGTTAGAGCATCAGTAAAACCTATATGCGATAAGTGCAAAGTTATCAAGAGAAAGGGTATCGTTAGAGTTATCTGCGAGAATCCAAAGCACAAACAGCGTCAGGGTTAATCAAAAAAAGAAACTGGGTATCCGGATGATAGCCCATCCATATGATATCTTGTTTTTTAAGTATCAACACACACGGATGTGTTGTAAATTTTAAAAGCGGCTGTAGCATAATCATTATATGCTAGTAAAAATAAAAAAACAGGCAGCGAGATGGAAACATATGCATTTCACCTCAGCATTTTTATGTTGAGATATGTCGAGATCCGATATGCCGGACAGAAGAATTTTTACGGAGGTTAATTAGAATGGCTCGTATTTCAGGTGTTGATTTACCAAGAGACAAGCGTGTTGAGATTGGTCTTACTTATGTATATGGTATAGGTTTGACATCTTCACAGCGTATCCTTAAGGAAGCAAATGTTAATCCTGACACACGTTGTAATGATTTAACTGATGATGAAGTAAGAAGAATCAGCGAAGTAATCAATGCAACACAGACTGTTGAAGGAGATTTACGTAGAGAAGTAGCGCTTAACATCAAGCGTTTACAGGAAATTGCATGCTACCGTGGTAAGCGTCATAGACAGGGACTTCCTGTTCGTGGACAGAAGACAAAGACAAACGCAAGAACACGTAAGGGACCTAAGAAGACAGTAGCAAACAAGAAGAAATAATACTGTTTTCATTTGTTCTTATATATAGTAGAAGATAAGAGATCTTCTGCACCGGGCAGAAGATAAAGTACATTTGTATAAATTTGGAAAACCATAGGAGGTTTAAGAGTTAATGGCTAAGCAAGTTACTAAAAAAGTGGCTAAGAAGCGTGTCAGAAAGAGTGTTCAGCACGGACAGGCTCATATTCAGTCATCTTTCAATAATACAATCGTTACATTAACAGACGCTGAAGGTAATGCACTTTCATGGGCAAGTGCTGGCGGTTTAGGATTCAAGGGTTCTAAGAAGTCAACACCATATGCTGCTCAGATGGCTGCTGAGACAGCTGCAAAGGCTGCTGCTCCTTACGGATTAAAGACTGTTGATGTTATGGTAAAAGGCCCAGGCTCAGGTAGAGAAGCAGCTATCCGTGCTCTCGCAGCTTGCGGTATCGATGTTGTAAGTATCAAAGACGTTACACCAGTTCCACATAATGGTTGTCGTCCACCAAAGAGAAGAAGAGTCTAATTAGGAGGTACAGAGTAAGATGGCAGTAGATAGAACCCCAGTTCTTAAGAGATGCAGATCTTTAGGCATGGAGCCAATGTATCTCGGAATTGACAAGAAATCAAATAGAAAATCAACAAGAGCAAACAGAAAAGTAAGTGAGTATGGTTTACAGCTTCGTGAAAAGCAGAAGGCTAAGTTCATTTACGGTGTATTAGAGAAGCCTTTCCGTAACCTTTACGCTAAGGCAGAGCAGCAGAAGGGCTTAACAGGTCCTAACCTTATGACATTACTTGAGTTAAGACTTGATAATGTTATCTTCAGATTAGGTTTTGCAAGAACAAGAAGAGAAGCAAGACAGATTGTAGATCACAAGCATGTACTTGTTAATGGAAAGAGTGTTAACATTCCTTCATACCAGGTAAAGGCTGGAGACAAGATCGAGATCAGAGAGAAGAGCAAATCCTTACAGAGATATAAGGATATCATTGCTGCAACAGAAGGACATTTAGTTCCAGGTTGGTTAACCGCTGACAGAGAAAACCTTTGTGGAGAAGTAGTTGAGAAGCCAAACAGAGAGCAGATCGATGTTCCTGTAAACGAGACCCTTATTGTCGAGTTATATTCCAAGTAATAAGAATAAATATGATCATCCGTACATCCATCCGGGATTTACCCGTGTGGATGTCTGGATGCAGAATATATTTATGATAGATATTTGCAAAGTTGGAGTATACCAGTTAATTACCCATAAAGGAGGGGCTTAAATGTTTGAGTTTGAGAAACCAAAAATTGAGATAGTTGAGATTTCAGATGATAACAAGTATGGTAAGTTTGTAGTAGAGCCTTTAGAGAGAGGCTATGGTACAACCCTTGGTAATTCATTAAGAAGAATTATGCTTTCTTCATTACCTGGTACAGCAGTAACACACGTTAAGATTAAAGGTGTTTTACATGAGTTCAGTTCTATTCCCGGAGTAAAGGAAGATGTAACTGAGATCGTTATGAATATCAAGTCTTTAGTAATAAAGAACAATTCATTAACAAATGAGCCGAAGCAGGCTTATATCGATGTAGCTGGTGACTGTGTTGTCAGAGCATCCGATATTCATGTAGACGGCGATATCGAGATCATCAATCCTGATCTTGTAATTGCAAATCTTAGTGGCCCGGATGCAAGACTTGAGATGGAACTCACCATCGGCAACGGCAGAGGCTACGTTGGTTCTGATAAGAATAAAGAAGCAGATGCACCGATTGATGTCATCGCTATTGATTCTATATATACACCGGTTGAGAGAGTTAATCTTACAGTTCAGAATACTCGTGTTGGTCAGGTTACAGATTATGATAAGCTGACACTTGATGTATTTACAAATGGTGCTATCGCACCGGATGAGGCTGTCAGCCTCGCTGCAAGAGTCCTTGTAGAACATTTGAACCTGTTCGTTGATCTGTCTGAGAACGCAAAATCCGTTGATGTAATGGTTGAGAGCGTAACAGATGAGAAGGAAAAGGTTCTGGAAATGAATATTGATGAGCTTGAATTATCAGTTCGTTCATACAACTGCTTAAAGAGAGCCGGTATCAATACAGTTGAAGAATTGATCAATAAGACTCCGGAGGATATGATGAAAGTTCGTAACCTCGGTCGTAAGTCATTAGATGAAGTATTAGCTAAGCTGAAAGAATTAGGCTTATCACTGAATGACAGTGAGGAATAATACTTTTTACCACTCAAGCCGAATAATAGTAAGCACAGTGAAGACCCGCAAGGGTAAGGAGGATAAATAAAAATGGCAATGTATAGAAAACTTGGAAAAGCAAGCGCACAGAGAAATGCATTACTTCGTAACCAGGTAACACAGTTATTATACCATGGTAAAATCAGAACAACAGAAGCTAGAGCTAAGGAAGTTGTTAAGATTGCAGAGAAGCTTATCACATTAGCAGTTAAGGAAAAGGATAACTATGATGAAGTTACCGTTACCGCTAAGGTTGCTAAGAAAGATAAAGATGGTAAGAGAGTGAAGGAAGTTGTTGATGGTAAGAAAGTTACTGTATATGATGAAGTAGAAAAGACCATCAAGAAGGATCAGCCTTCAAGACTTCATGCAAGAAGAGAAATGCTTAAGGTATTATATCCGGTTGTTGAAGTTCCTGCAGATGCTGCCGGAAAGAAAGCCGGTACAAAGAAAGTTGATTTAACAAGCAAGTTATTCGATGAGTACGGTACAAAGTACGCAGGACGTAAGGGTGGTTACACAAGAATCATCAAGATTGGTCAGCGTAAGGGCGATGCTGCAATGGAAGTTATTCTTGAGTTAGTATAATTATAAACATAAGGGCTGTCAGGTACATGTATGTGTATTTGGCAGCTTTTTTATTTCTAGGAGCGTGTACATGAGTTTTATTCAGGTGAGAAAGCTTGGACATAAATTTAATATCAAGGACAAGGATGGAAATGTTACAGGTGAGAAATGGGCTGTGAAGGATATGGATTTTGATGCCCATAAGGGACAGATCATTGCCGTTCTTGGACGTAACGGTTCGGGAAAGTCAACATTTGCCAGACACCTGAATGGCTTATATGCACCAAATCAGGGAACGGTATGGATACAGGGAGATTCTGATGTATTAGATACGAGCCGGGAAGGTGATCTGCTGGCCATCCGTCGTGCAGTCGGGATGATCTTTCAGAATCCGGATAACCAAATGGTAGGAAATACGGTTGCGGAAGATGTAGGATTTGGTTTGGAAAATTTGGGCTTCCAGGCAGAGGAGATATGGGAGCGAATCAACGAAGTACTTCGATTGACAGGGATGGAGGCATATCTGGAACGAAATGTATCACATCTAAGCGGTGGACAGAAGCAAAGACTGGCAATCGCATCTGTGATGGCCATGTCACCGGAATGTATCGTTATGGATGAAGCAACTGCCATGCTCGATCCTGTGGGAAGCAGACAGATACTTGATACCTTATATCATTTGAACCGGGAGTTTGGCATCACGGTCATTATGATCACACATCGAATGGAGGAAACGGTTCGGGCAGATCAGATCTATGTAATGGATGATGGAAATGTAGAGTTGATTGGCGCACCATATGAGATTTATCCACAGGTAGAGAAGTTAGAGCAGCTTGGTCTTGACAGTTTATTGCCATATAAGCTGTTGCATGAGTTGAAAGTAGATTATTCCGATGATAAGAAATTTGTCAGAGATTCAGACGAAGACGCAAAAAGTGCGTTGGTTGATAGAAAAGAGGGGCTTTTGTCGGTACAGGATGCTGCGGACAGGATAAAGGCATGTTTGCGTGATGGAAAATCTTTTGTAAACAGACAAGAAGCAGCAGAACATTTTAATTCGGCGCAGAAAGATATATCGTCAAGTAAAAATGAGGATGGAATACATGAGGATATCCTTGATAATAGAAATAACATGGATAGAGAAGAACACAATGGTATGTTATTGGATGCCGGGATAAAAAAAGATATCTTGGTCGAGGCTGATAATCTGGAGTATTCTTATAAGGATGGTGCGGTACTGGTTCCTGCGGTAGAGCAGGTGTCATTTCAGATCAGAAAAGGAGAGATCCTTGCGGTGGCAGGACATACCGGTTCAGGGAAAAGTACGCTGTTATATATGTTAAACGGTATTTACCGTCCGATAGGGGGAACACTTAAGGTTGATGGAATTGATGTAGGAAAGACGAAGAATCTGAAAGAATTACGGAAGAAGATTGGATTTGTGTTTCAGTATCCGGAGTATCAGTTATTTGAAAGTACGGTGTTAGCGGATGTAATGTACGGTGCATTGAACTTCGGCATGTCGAAAGCAGAAGCAGAACAGGCGGCAAGGGAAGCATTGGCACTTGTGAATATATCAGAGGAATATTTTGAATATTCTCCGTTTGACCTTTCAGGCGGACAGAAGAAGCGTGTAGCACTTGCAGGAATCCTTGCATATAAGCCGGAGATCCTTATTCTCGATGAGCCGGTTGCCGGCATGGATCCGAAATCCAAACGGGAATTATTTGCACTGATCCGCAGATTACATGAAGAACGGAATATAACTGTAATCTTTGTATCACACGACATGAAGGATGTGTATGAGATTGCAGATCGTATTCTGGTTATGGGACAGGGAAAGCTGGTCTATGATGGAGCAGTAGAGCAGGCATTTGGAACGCCGGAGATGGTAGAAAAACTGGGCTTAGAGATGCCGGAAATGGCGATGTTCAGGGAGGCATTACTGCCGGAGATAAGACTCACAGCAAGAAGCATGGCGGGCGTGATCGACGAGTTGCGAGATTATATACAGTAACGTAAAGGAAAGAAGCATGGTAAGAGACATTACGATCGGACAATATTATAATACCAGATCACCGATTCACGAGCTGGATGCCAGAACAAAACTGGTGCTCACGATCGTATATGCGGTTACGATCTTCTGGTGCAGGGATTTGTGGACTTTTCTTGCTGCAACAGCATTTCTTATTGTGTATGTGGCATTAAGTCGTGTTCCACTTTCTTTTATCTGCCGGGGACTTAAGGTTGTTTGGGCGTTTATATTATTTACAGCATTTTTCAGTCTGTTTAACGGTGATGGAAGGGTTCTGGTCAGTATCTGGAGATTTCATATCACGACCGGCAGCTTAAAGACAACAGGAATTGTAGTATTTCGTTTCGTATATCTGATCATTGGTTCATCGATCATGACATATACAACGCTTCCATTGGCACTTACGGCAGGGTTGGAGAAGTTGTTTGGATTTCTGAAGATCTTTCGTGTTCCGGTATCGGATATGGCATTGATGCTTTCAATCACGCTTCGATTTATTCCGATTCTGATGGAAGAACTGGACAAAATTATGAAAGCACAGCTTTCGCGTGGAGCCGATTTTGAAAATGGAAATATTTTCAAACGGATACGAAGTTATACCCAGATATTTATTCCGTTATTTGCATCTGCGATCCGACGTGCAACCGATCTGGCATATGCGATGGACGCCAGATGTTATCACGGAAGCGAATGCCGTACCAGCATGAAACCGTTGAGATATAGTAAAAAAGATGCATTTGCATATGGTCTGCTGGTGGTATATGTGGTAGGATTGATCTTGATGAAGATATTTTTATAACAGGAAACCGGGAAAATGAAACGAGTAAAATTAGTAGTAGCCTATGATGGTACGAACTATCATGGCTGGCAGGTACAGGACAACGGAATAACGATAGAGGAAGTGCTGAATCGGACGATCAGCGAGCTGGTGCAGGAAGATATCAAGGTGATCGGAGCCAGCAGGACGGATGCTGGTGTACATGCCTGTGGAAATGTGGCAGTATTTGACACTGAATCCCGGATACCGGGGGATAAGTTTTCATTTGCGTTAAATCAGCGGCTTCCGGAGGATATACGGATTCAGGAATCCTGCGAGGTGGATGCAGACTTTCATCCAAGGTATGCAGATACAGTAAAAACCTATGAATATAATATATTGAACCGGCGGTTTGAACTGCCGACAAAACGGTTATATGCGGCATTTTGCTACTATCCGATGGATATAGAGCGGATGAATCAGGCGGCGGCGTATCTGGTTGGTGAACATGATTTTAAGAGCTTCTGTTCTGCAGGTGCACAGGTGCAGACGACGGTTCGGACGATCTATGCGGTAAATGTGACGAAAGCGGATGACATGGTTCATATCAGGATCACGGGAAATGGCTTCTTATATAACATGGTAAGGATCATTGCAGGAACTTTGATGCAGGTCGGAACCGGGCTGATGGAGCCGGAGCAGGTGAAGGAGATCCTGGAAGCGAGAGACCGAAGCAAGGCAGGACCGACAGCAGTAGCGAAAGGCTTGACACTGGTGGAGATCCGATATGAATAAAAGAATCGTTTGTATATGTATGAGTGTGCTTTTATGTCTGACTGTTATATGTATGGACACAGGCACAGATGTACATGCCGGATATTATGAAGATAATGACAAATATATAAAACAACGTGTAGCTGACAGGATGAAGGAAATGAGCTGGGAGGAGAAAATAGCCCAGATGATCCTAGTGAAGGCTCCTGCTAAAAATGCTGCAAATATCCAGAAACAATATCAGTTTGGCGGATATGTTTTGTTTGGGGAAGATTTTGAAAACAGTACACCGGAGAAACTTAGAAATCGGATCTATGGAATTCAGAAAGCGTCAAAGATTCCGATGTTGATCGCAGTGGATGAAGAAGGCGGAGCTGTAGTAAGAGCATCCAGATACCGTCAGTTCCGATCCACACCATATGCTTCGCCGAGGACAGTATTTTCTGCAGGCGGATGGAATGGTATAGTAAAGGATACGAAGGATAAAGCGAAGTTTCTGAAAAAGCTTGGAATCAATACGAATCTTGCACCGGTTGCCGATGTTGCATATGATTCGAGTAACTTTATTTACAATAGAAGCTTTTCTACAAATGCAGCGGATACTTCCAGATATATCAATCTTGTGGTGAATAACATGAAACAGGAGGATATGATCAGCTCATTAAAACATTTTCCGGGCTATGGAAATAATGGGGATACGCATACAAACCTGATCCATGATTATCGGAGCTATAGTAGCTTCAAGAACCGGGATCTGAAGCCATTTCAGGCGGGAATCCGGTCGGGATGTGATATGATCATGGTAAGCCATAATATTGTACATTGTTTTGATTCTAAAAATCCGGCATCTATATCACCGAAGGTAAACAAATACATTAGAAATACAATGGGATTTAAAGGTGTGATCGTTACGGATTCGTTGTCGATGGCAGGAGTACGGAGCTTTACCGGAAGTGAGGGTGAGAGTGCTGTCAGAGCAGTTCAGGCAGGAGACGATCTTCTCTGCACGGAGCATTATAAAGAAACATATCAGGCATTGCTTCGGGCTTACAAGACAAAGCGGATATCGAAAAAACGGATCAATGCATCTGTCAAAAGAATTCTCATGATGAAATACCGCCGTGGTATGAACGGAAGATTTGCGGTCAGACATAGATAGCATATTTGAATGCGAAATGGCAGATGAATGCTGAAAAATAAAGAAAAACGCCTGAAAAAATAAAGAAAGTTTATTGACACACACGGATGAGTATTGTATAATGTCCAAATGTGTGAAGTTTAAAGATACGGTGTGAACCAATGCCCCGGTAAACAACGTATTTGAGGATATACCATATTAATATTTTAGAAAATAATTTAGGAGGTACCACGATGAAGAGCTTTATGGCAAGCCCATCAACAATAGAAAGAAAGTGGTATGTAGTTGACGCTACAGGACATACTTTAGGACGCTTATCATCAGAGATAGCAAGCATTTTAAGAGGAAAGAACAAGCCAACATTTACACCACATATCGATACAGGTGATTATGTAATAGTAGTAAACGCAGACAAGATCAAGGTTACCGGTAAGAAGATGGATCAGAAGATCTACTACAACCACTCAGATTATGTAGGCGGAATGAAAGAGACTACATTAAAAGAGAAGATGGCTAAGAAGCCAGAGGATGTTATCCGTTTAGCAGTTAAGGGAATGCTTCCAAAGGGACCACTTGGAAGAGATATGATTACAAAGCTTTATGTATACGCTGGACCTGATCATAAGCAGCAGGCTCAGAAGCCAGAAGTTTTAGAGATTAAGTACTAAGAAGGAGGATATCATCAATGGCTAAAACAACTAAGTTCTATGGAACAGGAAGAAGAAAAAGCAGTATCGCCAGAGTTTATATCGCTCCAGGTACTGGTAAGATCACAATCAACAAGAAAGATATGGACGAGTACTTCGGACTTGATACACTGAAAGTTATCGTTAAGCAGCCATTAGTTGCTACAGGTACAGATGGTAAGTTCGACGTTATGGTTAACGTAAAGGGCGGCGGCTTCACAGGTCAGGCTGGTGCTATCAGACATGGTATTTCAAGAGCATTACTTGAGGCTGATTCAGAAGAATACAGACCAATCCTCAAGAAGGCTGGATACCTTACAAGAGATCCTCGTATGAAGGAAAGAAAGAAGTACGGCTTAAAGGCAGCTCGTCGTGCTCCACAGTTCTCAAAGAGATAAGGAACAATTATATTCAATATTTCAAGAACCCGCAGGAATCAAGTATTTCTGCGGGTTTTCTTTATTTTGTATAGGAGCAGAAACACCCCTGAAATATATCAAAAATTAGTCACTAGTAACGTATTAGTAACACACTAGTAACACTCTAAAAGGTGTTATGTGCATAACATTTTTTTATATTCTTTCGTAATTCCGGCTTGGACTTTGACCAGAACTGAGAGTTGCCATCTTCATACACAAAGCCATCCTTGAGTGTTACAGTGTAACCATCCTTTGTGCTGCCAGTAAGCGTTCGGATCATTCTTCTGTATTTGTCTGCAATCTGCATTCTGTCAAAAATCTCCACCTGATTACCGGCTACCAAGCGGCAGATATATTCATTTAAACTCAGACCATTATCAGCGGCAAGAGCTTTCCATTCCTCTTTGGTACCTTTAGGGACCTGAAGGGTTATCCTGTCATATTTATTTCTTACATAGGTGTTAATGTATTTAGATCTACTCATATCTTATTTATCGCCTCCAACTTAAGTGGCAGTTCAATGTGTGTATATACGGTTTCTGTGACTCCCTGGCCCTTATGTCCGACTATCGACCTTACGATTCGTTCATCGACTCCGACGGCGGTTAAGAGGGATACGCATGTGTGCCTTGCATCATGCGGTCTATGACCCTCATATACTGGATCCTTTTTCCCTTCAACAACGATAAATTTCCCAAAGCCAAGCTGAATCATGAGAGGAATCCAGTATGAATCATAATAGTTTCTATAAGTGAATGGTTCTTCGTCCGGTGTACAGATAAGGTTGTTGCAGTCCTTTGCCATCCAGTATTCAAATAAAGGGACCACCTTATCGGCAATAGGAACTTCCCTAATTCCTGCCTCAGTCTTGGATTTACCAACATAGAACCAGCGTTCATCCATGTGAATATCTTCTTTTTTTAGCTCTAGGAGCTCGCTGATGCGCACTCCTGTGTATATAAGGATCAATACAACAGATAAGTAATAATTGGACTTATACAGGCTCCATAGGGTGGATATTTCGCTGTGAGTGAATATTGAACGCTTAATAGAGTTCGGGTTTCCTGCTTTGGATATATCAACATACCTTACCATATCCCTTTTATCCTGCGGCACAATCTCATGGATCACAGCATAGTCATACATGAGACCGAACAATCCCTTGAGCTTCTTTAATGTAGGGGTGTTTTTACCACTCTTATCAGCGACCTTCTGTAGGTGATCCAGTTTGATCTGACGTATTGGCATGTCCTTGATGTCATCACACAGGGCATAGGCTGCCTTATACCCGTTGACGTTAGACTGGCTTACGTTCTCGAAGTGTATATCAGACCATTTATCGTATACCTCGGCAAAGGTGATAGTATCGTGGTTTAAATCATAAGGATCCTTATTATATTCGACCAGAGCGGTCAGAGCCTGCGCTCTTGTTTCGTAGTAGCCAATAAAGCTGTAGATAGGATATGATTTTCCTCGTTCTTCATCAAATGTCCAGCCTACAGTCTTGCGTGCCGCCCATGGCTTGCGTCGCTTGCCAGATAGTTTGTACACAGATCCGAATCCGTTTGCATTTCTCATATCAATCATCCTTTCTTATCTTAAAAATAGGCATAAAAAATAAGCCTATCAAAATGAGAAGGCTTGTGATATAATGTAGCTTGCTTAGAGCGTTATTCATAAGCCTTCGGTTTGTGGGTAACTTCCCTCAGGTGTTGGTAGCATCTGGGGGATTTTTAACAAGTCCTTAGCAACGTCCTCCCGGTATGAGGGAAGTGACAACGCTCTGGACTTTTTGTTTTGAACTATTTTAAATGTAACGTAAAAGACCCCGCATTTCTGCGAGGTCTGTAGATATAACAACAATTCGTGCCCTATAGGCTTAATGTGGTTATTATAATTTACTGTTATCTCGCTGTCAATTATGCTTTCCAAGTATTTCCACAATTTTGGCATATACACATGGTTTCATTTTTGACTTTGCTTTTTTCTGATCCCTTTGATTTCTTCCAGAATATATTTGATATACCTAATGTACATACAGCAACCCAGAATCTTGCGGTATTGTTGATATGACCACCAACACCATTTCCGTGTTTCTTTGTCTTTCCTCCTGTCTGTACAATTTGAACATTAACATTCTGACTACCACAATTTGGACATGTCATATTTTTTCCCTCCTGATGTAAATAAAATTTATAATCCGCAATATGTGATATACCTGTTTGTATATCGGTAAGACTATCCCCCTTTTTCTTATAGAATTTTATTTAATCCATGCGCATAAGCCTCAATTGTATCTACAGAGCTAGTGTGTTTATCAAAGTCCGCTCTGATGATATGGTTGAGTGCATGGATATAAGCATCGTTAAGCTGCTCCTGTGTGAATCGTGTATTAAGAAAGATAGTATATGAACCATCTTCATTGCAGGTAACAGTTTCTTTAACTTTTGTAGTCTTCAGATCCATCATCTGTACATTTATATCATACAATTAACTCATCCCCCTTGTAACATAGTCGTAGATACAATAACAAATACCGTGGGATGTTTTTTGTACATTATCGTTTCTCTTTATTCTTGAGAGCCATGAGCATTGTGTGAACTGTCTCCAAGTCCTCTGGCTCTGCGTCCCTTGCGGCATCGAAGAGAAGAGAGAGTTGCTTATTTTCAAAGATCTCCTGTGCCTTTTTAGCTGTTTCATCGTCGAAGTAATATGTAGGTTTTGGTTGATCTTCCATATCAAATCCCATTAACCACATTGCATTTACTTGTAGAACCTGAGCAAGTTTTGGAGCTGATATATTAGATGGCTTATGGCTACCATTTACATATTGACTTATTGATGCTTTACTTACACCACTTTTGTCTGCAAGTTCCTGCGCATTTATATTTATGTTATTCATTGCTTGTTTTAATCGATTAGCAGTTACTGGCCATTTCATATATTGTATCCTCCTTTTATTAGTATAATAGGATTATACAACATCGTTTAACTAAAATCAAACAAAAAGTTAAAAAACTTTAAACTTTAGGCTTGACTTTTCAGTTAAACAGAGTTAAACTTACACTAAAGTTAAATGAAGTTTAACAAATATACGAGATGGGAGGTGCGAATATGCCATATCAGTATGATAAGCTGAGAGGAAGAATAGTAGAACGCTATGGAACACAGGGTAATTTTGCAAATGCATTAGGTTTATCAAGTAATTCTGTATCAAAAAAGTTAAATTGTAAAACTGGATTCACTCAGGAAGAGATGAATAAGTGGGCAGAATTACTCGATATTAACTTAAATGAGTATCCTGATTATTTTTTTGCCTAAAAAGTTAAACGGTGTTTAACAAATAAGGATAGAAAGGAGAGGCATGAGCAAGCTAGGTGATGCGATAAAAGAAAGTTATGACAGAAAACGGCTGTATGAAGTCTGGGGTGGGATAAAGCAAAGGTGCTATAACCCAAACAACAAGGACTATCAATATTATGGCAAACGAGGAATCCGGATGTGTAAAGAATGGAAAGATGATTTTGATTCATTCTTTGAGTATGTGTCTAAGCTTTCAAATTTTGGAAAAGATGGATACACGATAGACCGCAAGGATAATAACGGAGACTATGGGCCTGGAAATATTCGATGGGCTAGCGTTGAACAGCAGAACAATAACAGGCGGATTTAAAGAAAGGAGAGACATGATAAAGAAGATAACACCGAATCAGGCGGCTGAAGTGATGGGATGCTCCCCTCAGTTTATCCGGATTGGAATGCAGAGAAACTTATTGGACATAGGTGATGCGATCAAGATGTCAAGCATCTGGACTTATAACATTTCTCCCGGGAAGCTTGCGGCGAGACAGGGCATCACAATAGAGCAGTTAAATAATCTCATAAAGGCTATGGGATGAAAGGAAAGGGGTGAGTTGGTAGTGAAAAAGAAGATATGTAAATGTACTGTTGGGATTATGTTCTTTGCTGGATTCGTTCTGGTGTATGGAGCGGCAAGCTCGGTGGCATTTGCGGAAGAAATGAGGATCTTGGAACCGTGTTATGCACACCTTGGACAGGCATTTGTCGGAGTGCTGCTGACACTCCCTTATCTGGTAGGCAGGAGAAGAAAAGCATGGTTGAGATGAAAGTGTTATCAAGCCATGAAGAATGGCTCAAGGCAAGAACAAAGATAGGTGGTTCGGATGCTTCGGCTATTGTGGGAATGAACCCATATAAAAGCAATGTGGAGCTTTGGAAAGAAAAAGCATATGGAATTGAACCGGTGGATATATCGGATAAGCCATATGTGAAATATGGAACAGAAGCTGAGCCGCTTCTCAGGGAATTGTTCAAACTGGACTATCCGGAATACCAGATATGTTATGAAGAAAATAACATTTGGTTCAATGACCAGTATCCGTGGGCACATGCATCTCTTGATGGCTGGCTCATAGATCAGGATGGTCGTAAAGGCATATGGGAATGTAAGACCACGAATATCTTACAGTCCATGCAGAAAGAGAAGTGGGATCACAGGATACCGGATAACTATTACATACAGGTGTTGCATTACCTCATGGTGACGGAATTTGACTTTGTGGTGCTCAAGGCTCAGCTTAAGTCGGAGTTTAACGGTGATGTATACCTGCAGACGAGGCACTATAAGATAGAGCGGTCAGAGGTAGAGGATGACATTCAGTATCTTATTGATGCTGAGAGAAGTTTCTGGGAGAGCGTACAGGCGAAGAAAGAGCCGCCGCTGATACTCCCGGAGATATGAAAGGAAATGGCAATGTATTACAACGAATGTCCGCAGTGTGGCGCTTACCTTGATCCGGGAGAGCGATGCGACTGTGAAGAGGAGAGACAGAAACAGACAGACCGGATCATGAGCATGATGAAAATAAACAAAGATGGTCAGTATGAACTGGCTATGGTGGGAGGATGTACATGGAATTAAGAGTGAATGAGGTAACAATACCGGAAAAGATCAGCTTCAATTATGAGGAACTGAAAGCAGAGTTGACTGAGAAAGTGGCATTTTATGAGACGCTTGTATATACAGATGATCAGGTTAAGGATGCCAAGGCAGACAGAGCAACACTTAACAAGCTGAAAAAGACATTGAATGATGAACGTATACGGAGAGAAAAAGAGTATATGCAGCCATTCAATGAATTTAAAGCACAGGTTAATGAGATCATTGGAATTATAGACAAACCTATAGCTGTGATCGACAAGCAGGTGAAAGAATTTGAAGATCAGAAGAAAGCGAATAAGCAGAATGCCATTGAAGAGTTGTTTGCGACTATCGGTTTTCAGAATTTTGTCACGTTGGAGAAGATCTGGGATCCGAAGTGGCTTAATGCTTCGGTATCAATGAAGAGTATTGAAGAGCAGATGCGGTCAAGAATGTACCAGATTGGTGATGATGTGCTGACACTTCATAATTTGCCGGAATTTGGCTTTGAGGCGACAGAGGTATACAAGCAGACACTTGATATAAATAAAGCCATCAAAGAGGCACAGAGAATGGCGGAAATTGCAAAGGCAAAGGCTGAAGCTGCGGCTAAAAAGAAAGCAGCAGAAGAGGCACGAAAGGCAGAGGAAGAACGCAAGGCAGAGGAAGAACGCAAGGCAAAGGAGATCAAAGAAGAACAGAGGGTAATTGTACCGACAGAACCGCATGAGCAGGCTGTGACACCGCCAGAACCGGTGCAGAGTGCTGACAGCACACAGGAGAGAATGGTAGTCAGATTTGAGGTATTGCTCACAACGGAAGATGCTTATGCATTGAAAGAGTTCTTTAAGAGTAGAAGCATAGAATTTAAAGCTATTTAGGAGGAAAAAGCATGATAGAGGTAAAAGGAAGTCATTTGAGAATGGAAGGCTCAGAGGATGAAGTAGAATCACAGGTAGCTGCTGTTTTGGCAGGATACACACGATTCTTACATAAAAACTATCCACCGTGTGTTGCAAAAGAGAAATTAGACAATGTTATAAAGCTTAGTTCTTTTACAGATGAGGAACTTGACGAGGAGATTAAGAAAGCAAAGGAAAAACTTAATCAGTTGTTACATGAACTTTTTAGCTTTAATGAGGAGAAAAAATGATAGCAACATCAGTCCAGATCACATTCATTATATGCATAACAATTATCGTTTTAGCTTTCATAGGAGGTAAGAAGAAATAATGGCAGTTAATAATAGTTTGGCACCAAAAGCAAAGAAGACATCTAATATTGTTGAATATGAATCAAATGGTACGAAGATTTCCCTTTCACCGGAAACCGTAAGAAATTATCTTGTCAGTGGTAACAAGGAAGCAGTAACAATTAATGAACTTGCAGTATTTATAAATCTGTGCAGATTCAATGGTTTGAATCCATGGCTTAAAGAAGCCTATTGTATCAAATATGGAAATGAACCAGCAACAATGGTTGTTGGTAAGGAAGCCTTTCAGAAACGAGCAGAAGCTCATCCTGCATATGATGGTAGCGTTTCAGGAATCATCGTATCTACGGAATCAGGTGAGATCGAATATAGAACAGGAACATTTAAGCTTCCGAGCGAAACTGTTATAGGTGGATTTGCAGAGGTGTTCAGAAAAGATAGATCACATTCTTGCAGAGTTGAGGTTAGCATGGATGAATATGCAGGAAGAAAAAAAGATGGATCATTAAATGGTCAGTGGTCAAAGAAACCGGCAACAATGATCCGAAAAGTGGCACTTGTGCAGGCACTTAGAGAGTCATTTCCTCATAATATCGTATCTGGCATGTATACAGCAGAAGAAGTTGGACAGGAAGAACCGGTAGAAATGCCGACGGAACAGCCACAGCAGGAGCTTGCTGACCAGCAGAATATACAGGAATCACAGGAGCACATTCAGGAAAATGGTAGTAGTGAACAGCAGATCACACAGCAGAATCCTGCCGCCGCTGCACTGTTTTCATAAAAAATACTTGTTCATGGCAGATACACACATCACACAGTATAAGCCATTGTATATAGCCCTGCCACTGATCAGGTGGCAGGGAGAAAGGAGCATTGATTGATGAATCCACAGTGGATAAAAGCTGCATCATTTAACAAACGAAAGTACAACAACCGAAAGGTTACGGTTGATGGCATCACATTTGATAGCAAGAAAGAAGCAAACCGGTATATGGAGCTTAAGCTACTTGAGAAAGCAGGAGAGATCACAGACCTCAAGAGACAGGTCAGATACGAGCTTATACCGAGACAGAGAGAACAATCGACTGAGATGTACAAGGCTGGACCTCATAAGGGCGAATATAAGCCCGGTAAGGTCATAGAACAGAGCTGCTACTATGTTGCCGATTTTGTCTACAAAGAGGGTGAGAATATAGTCGTGGAAGACACCAAGGGCATGAGAACAAAAGACTATGTGATCAAGCGGAAATTGATGCTCCATAAGTATGGAATACGAATTAAGGAGGTATAGATGGTATGATGACAGACCTTATCGAAGAGAAGAAAAAAGAGCTGATATCCACACAGGATGTTGTTTATGAAGTCCTTGAAAAAGATATAGCAGCAAGAAGTAGTGATAACCGGTTGTACTATCTTGTATGTAAGCAGATTGGAGAAAAGCATGGATATAACATAGATCATGTTTCTGTGCCAAAGTTCTTCCTGCATTTGTCAGAGTTCGGCTTACCAACAACCGAGACAGTGAGACGCACAAGACAGAAGATACAGGCGGCAAATCCGTGGCTTGCCGGTAACAGATATGTGAGAAATATGCGGCAGAAGAATGAGCAGGCTTTCAGGGAGTATGCAAGAAAATGAAAGGAGCACAGTGGCTATGAGTGATAAAAAGAGCTTCGTCTTTTATACCGAATATAGAGAGCATTTAGAAATGCTTCCACCAGAGCAGATCGGTGAGTTGATGTTAGCTCTGATTGATTATCAGGAGACCGGTGAAGTCCCTGATCTGCCAAAGGGTAGTGCTCTTGCTATGTGCTTCTCATTCATTAAGAAAAGGATGGATAAAGATAATATCAAGTATGAGGAGAAATGTGAGCGCAACAGATCCAATGGTAAGAAAGGCGGCAGACCAACAAACCAAACGGTTATTTCAGAAACCGAAGAAAACCCAAATAAACCGAATGGTTTTTCAGAAAACCGAACGGTTATTGAAGAAACCGACAATAACCCAACAGAACCCAGAAAAGCCGATAATGATAATGAATATGATAGTGATAATGAATATGATAATGATTGTGATAATGAGGAGTATATACATACTCCAGAAAAAATATGTGCTAACGCACATACAAAAAAGGCGGTCAAGTCACACAAGAAGCCAGATCCGGTCGTGTATAGTGATGTGCCGGAATTGGATGAGGCTATTCATGAGTTCATTAAATTTCGCAAGGGCATGAAAAAACCGATGAGTGACAGGGCAGTTACCTTGATGATGAACAAGCTTGAGACATTATCCCATGACAAGTATGAGCAGGTACAGATACTGAACCAATCGATCATGCAGGGATGGACAGGGGTATATGAGCTTAAGGGAGAGAATAAGCAGTATTCCCATTCACCAAGAGCAAGTAACAACCGGGTAGCGGATCAGTTGGATGAATCATACAAGATGATGGCTGAATGGGCGCAGGAACGAGCAGAAAAGGGAGGCTTCGCAGATGAAAAAAGAGATGGATAATTCAGCAACAAGAAAAATTAAGTTGATCGCAAGACATTATGGCAAGGGTCGTCTGGTCAGACAGTGTATTTCATGCTTTGCATTATTGATCAATGTTTTTACCTGGTGGTGGAACAATGAGACGACTAGGAGAGAGGCAAGAAGTGAAACGGCAGAAATGAACAATACACTGGCAGAGCAGATCGCATGGGCTCAGATCACAACTGCTGCACTGGCAGAGTTATTCGGCATAGCAGATCAGGTCGATGAGCAGAGAGAGGTAGTTTTGACTGAGCTTATCGAGAAAGCAAAACAGGAGATCATACATGAAAAAAGCGGCAAATAAACGATGCAGCACCTGCCGGCATGATCAGACTTGCACATTAACGGATACAGGCAGGATATTGCATATCTGTGAGCTGGATCATTCGTACATAGGCAATGCAAGGCTTGAATATGGCAGATGCGAGAACTGGAGAGGAGCAAAGAAGCGGAATGACAGAACAGGAGTTTGCGAAGTTTGCAATGGGACTAAAGACATATTACCCGAGAGAGAACTTACTGCCGAACAGACCGGCGATGGAACTCTGGTACAGACAGCTTCAGGATCTGCCGTATGAAGTGGCAGAGACAGCACTCAACAAATGGGTGTCAACAAACAAATGGTCCCCAAGTATCGCAGAGATACGTCAGATGTGCTGTGAGGTCAGGCAGGGCGAGATTCCGGCATGGAGCGAAGCATGGGAGACTGTCTTACATGCGATCCGGATATATGGATCATACAGACCGCAGGATGCAATGTTCACATTTGATGATCTGACGGCCAGAACTGTGAAACAGATCGGTGGATTCGTCAGCATCTGCAGAAGTGAGAATATTGACATAGACCGGGCAAATTTCCGCATGGTCTATGAGGAGCTTGCAAAGCGGAAGCAAAAGGATGCGCTGATGCCGGCAAGGCTTAGAAGTGCGATACAGAAGATACAGAGCAACAGCATGATGATGTTGGAAGGGAGAGAAGACGAGTGACGATTGAAGAAGCAAAGAAGCTGATGATGGTTGAAAAAGAGTGCATCAATAGACATTGTGACCGAGATTGTGGAAAGTGTGACATCGTGCAGAATATTGATGATTTGAATAGTGCTTATGACATAGTGTTACAGAATTTGGACAAAGAGATTCCGAAGAAAATAACTATATTTAAGTACCCTAAGATAAATTATATCAATTATGGCTGCCCTGTGTGCCGCCGAAAAATTATATCCAAAATCGATAATGTCTTGTGTTGTGGAGAATTATCTGATCGTTGCGATAGATGCGGTCAGAAATTAGATTGGAGCGGTGAAGATGTATAAATGCATTGACTGTCAGGCAGAGTTCGAAGAGCCGGACATGGAAAGAGAGTGCATGGGTGAATATCATGGACAGCCGGCATATGAGTACCGGGCTATATGCCCCTTATGCGGATCATATGATTTTGAGGAGGTAACGGATGGAGATTGACGAAGCTATAAAGCATGAGAGATGGGAAGCAAAACATGCTGGATTGGAAGATGCAGATGATACAGCTATTGAACTGAACAGACAGTATCATACAGAGATCGCAGATATGCTTGAGGAGTTGAAAGAACTTCGGAGCAGATAAAAATAAATCAAAGAAAGGAGCCGAACCTCCGGCCGGGGTAACGATATATCGGGTTCCTTTTAAACATGAATTACAAAGAGTTTTTAGAAAGCAAGATAGAACTTGCAGTTGATAGTGGTTTTTCGGTTGACAAGAACCGTATTAACAAAGCATTAAAGCCACACCAGAGAGATGCAGTGGCATGGGCACTGAAAGGTGGACGTAGAGCCTTGTTTGAGTCTTTCGGACTTGGTAAGACTGCACAGGAAATAGAATTTTGTCACCTTGCAGCAGAACATACAGGTGGTAGAGCATTGATCGTATTACCACTTGGAGTTAAGCAGGAGTTTACAAGGGATGCCGTGGAACTCCTGGGCTATGAGAAACCAGAGTATTGCCGAACCATGGAAGAGGTTGAGGCAAGCACAAGTCAGATCGTTCTGACGAACTATGAGAGGGTGAGGGACGGAGACATCCGACCGGATTACTTCCAGGCAACCTCACTTGATGAAGCATCCGTCCTTAGATCATTCGGATCTAAAACATATCAGACGTTCCTTGAAAAGTTCAAAAACGTACCTTATAAGCTGGTAGCAACTGCTACACCATCACCGAATAAATATAAAGAGCTTATTCATTATGCTGGATATCTTGAAGTCATGGATACAGGACAGGCACTTACAAGATTCTTTCAGAGGGATTCAACAAAGGCAAATAACCTGACACTGTACCCAAACATGGAAGATGAGTTCTGGCTGTGGGTGAGTAGTTGGGCACTTTTCATTACAAAGCCATCGGATCTCAATCCAGATTATTCTGATAATGGTTATGACTTACCACCTCTGGATGTTAGATGGCATGAGATACCGGTTCACTATGGGGATACAGTTGATAAAGATGGGCAAATGGAGTTGTTTACACAGGCATCTGCAGGTTTGAAAGAAGCTGCAAAGGTGAAGCGTGAGAGTATCAATGAGAGAGTAGAAAAGATGCGTGAGATTGTAGACAGTTCGCCGGATGATCATTTTATATTGTGGCATGATCAGGAAGCAGAGAGACATGCGATCAAGAAAGCTCTGCCGGAGACAGTGGATATATACGGATCTATGGATTATGACCTTAGAGAACAGAGAGTTATAGATTTCTCAGAAGGTAAAACGAGACTATTTGCAACAAAGAAGTCAATCAGTGGTTCAGGATGTAACTTTCAGCGATTCTGTCACAGGGAGATATTTGTTGGTATTGATTATGAGTTCAATGACTTCATACAGGCTATTCACAGATGCTATAGATTCTTGCAAAAAGAAACCGTGGTTATAGACATAATCTATATGGAGAATGAGCGAGAGATTAAAAATGCTTTAATTGAGAAATGGAAGAATCATGATCATATGGTGCAGAAGATGATCGAGATCGTGAAAAAGTATGGACTTGATTCAGCGAATAAAACAGAGCGGTTAGAAAGGAAGATGGGTGTGGAAGGTACAAGAGAAGAAAGAACAGTAAGAGGAAATCATTATGAAGCCGTATATGGTGACTGTGTGGAAGAAACAAGAGCGATGGAAAGCAACAGCATTGATCTGATCCATACGTCAATACCATTCGGTAATCATTATGAATATTCAGCAAATTATAACGATTTTGGACACAATCAGGATACAGAGAGGTTCTTTGAACAGATGGATTTCTTGACACCGGAGCTTTTAAGGGTGTTGAAGCCGGGAAGAGTTGCAGCTATTCATGTTAAAGACAGAGTGCTGTTCGGAAATGCTACCGGAACAGGAATGCCAACTATTGAACCATTTCATGCTGACTGTATAGAACATTATATGAGCCATGGATTTCAGTATTTTGGCATGATCACAGTTGTGACGGATGTTGTCAGAGAGAACAACCAGACCTACCGCCTTGGATGGACGGAACAGTGTAAGGATGGTACCAAGATGGGAGTTGGATGCCCTGAATATATTTTACTGTTCCGCAAACTGCCAACGGATCACAGCAAGGCATACGCTGATGAGCCGGTTACTAAGTCCAAGGATGAATACACAAGGGCACAGTGGCAGATAGATGCTCACGGATATTGGAGAAGTTCAGGAGACAGGCTTGTGAGTAAAGAAGAACTTGAGAACGTATCTGTGGACAACTTACAGAGAGTATACAGACAGTACAGCAGAGAGCATGTATATAACTATGAGGATCATGTGGCACTTGCAAAGGAGCTTGATATGGATGGAAGATTACCAGCTACATTCATGGTAGTAGCTCCGGGATCATGGAACCAGCTTGATGTATGGGATGATATTAACAGAATGAGAACTCTTAATACGACACAGAGCCAGAGAAGGGCAACCATGCATGTATGTCCTTTACAGCTTGATATCGTTGAGAGGATTATCAACAGGTACAGCAATCCGGGCGATGTGGTATATGATCCGTTCGGCGGTCTTATGACTGTACCGATGATGGCGGTCAAGATGCACAGATTTGGCAAGGGATGTGAGCTCAATCCGGATTACTTCAGAGATGGTGTTGGATATTTACAGGCAGAGGAGAATGAGGTTGATTCACCGACGTTGTTTGACTTCCTGGAGGTGGGCGACGAGTGATAAACGGAGAGCTTATCGTTGATAACTTCGCTGGAGGTGGTGGAGCATCAACAGGAATTGAGATGGCTACAGGGTACAGCGTTGATATAGCTATCAACCATGACCCGGAAGCCATCAGGATGCATAAGGTCAATCATCCAAACACAAAGTACTATTGTGAGAATGTGTGGGCGGTTGATCCTGTGAAGGCTTGTGAGGGACACCCGGTAGCTCTTGCCTGGTTCTCACCAGACTGCAAGCATTTTTCAAAGGCCAAGGGTGGCAAGCCAAAGGATAAGAACATCAGAGGGCTTGCATGGGTAGCATGCAGATGGGCGGCACTTGTGAGACCGAGAGTGATTATGCTTGAGAATGTCGAAGAGTTCAAGACATGGGGACCACTCAACAGAGGACATCATCCAATAAGGGCAAAGCAAGGTGATACATTCAGACAGTTTGTAAAGCAACTTAATGATCTGGGATATGAAGTACAGTTCAGAGAACTTGTGGCGGCAGACTACGGAGCACCGACCAAGAGAAAAAGGTTCTTTATGATCGCAAGATGTGATGGAGTACCTATCATGTGGCCAAAGCCTACACATGCACCGACAGACAGCGAAGAGGTCAAGATGGGACTGCTCAAACCTTATGTTGGAGCATATACACAGCTTGATTTTAGCCTACCATGTCCAAGTATCTTTGATACATCAGAGGAGATCAAGGAGAAGTATGGTATCCGGGCGGTGAGACCACTTGCGCCAAAGACTATGCAGAGGATTGCAAGAGGGCTGAAGAAGTTCGTTCTGGACAATCCAGAGCCATTCATCATTCAATGCAATCATGGCGGCGAAAGAAAGCCGCAGGATATAAGAGATCCGATGCCGACAATCACAGGCAAGCATGGATATGGAGTTGTAGAACCATATATTGTTCAGATAGGTCAGACTGGATTCTCTGCAGATCGTAGCAAAGATGTGAGAGAACCTCTTACAACTATTGTCAGCAAGAATGAGCACTGTCTAATAAGTCCTACACTTATTCAATATCATTCGGAGACCAATTCAGATGAGGTAAGAGGTCAAGGTATAGAGAATCCGATCATGACAGTAGACAGCTCAAACAGATATGGCCTTGTGACTTCGTTCCTCAGCAAGTTTTACAAGACAGGGATAGGGCAGGATGAAAGAGAGCCGTTACATACAGTGACAACGTCTGCGGGGCATTTTGGAGAAGTTCGGGCATTTCTGATCAAATACTACGGAGAGGGTACAGGCCAAGATATAGAACAGCCGCTTGATACAGTGACATCAAGAGACCGGTTCGGCCTTGTAACAATCCAAGGTGTTGAGTATCAGATAGTGGACATTGGTCTCAGAATGCTTGAGCCAAAGGAGTTATATGGATGCCAAGGGTTCCCGGATGATTACATCATAGATCATGACAGCACAGGTAAGACATATTCAAGAAGTGAGCAAGTTAAGAGATGCGGCAATGCAGTCTGTCCACCTATACCGGCAGCAATGGTAAGAGCAAATTTACCAGAGCTTTGCTTGAGAAAAAGAATGCCAAATATACGGATAGGAGAGGATGACAATGGGCAACTGTGTTTTGTATAGAATAGATAAAGGAGAAACAACATGACAAATTTTGAGATAGAAATTACATACAACATGATCTGCCGACCGGGGCAGGTCGTGCGGATCCATACAAAAGAAACCACCAGTGGGCGGAATTTTATCATACGATGGAAGAAGTGGACAGTGATAAAAAGATACAAGCATCATGTACTGATGAGCTGTAGAGGATATCGTGAAAGCTTCACGAATACGGATATCAAAGAGATGATCCGGAAAGAAGAAATAAAGTAAAGGAGAAAAGAATGAAACTATTTAAAACAGTAGATGATAAATTAGCAAAGATTGGATTTATTAAAATAAAAGAAGATGAGTATGGCGTAGAGTATAAAAGAAAAGATGCTAAATATGGATTTATTCAGTCGGTAGATATTCTTAAAAAGGCTTCTGGGAGACACATTCTACAATCTTACGATGCCGAACTGATGGATCAAAAAAATATTGGCAGTACTTGTGTTGGGCTTACTGGCTATGAGATGAAGCTATTCGTTAAAAAAATGAAACAGATTAGATTATATAGTAAATAAATCATTGTTTCGAATGGATCTTAGGAGGTAGATGGACGGAATGGAAATGACGATAGAAGAAAAGGCACAAAGGATCGAGGAACATTGTTTAAGCATAGAATCGGGATGCGACGGATGCGAACTGTACGACATATCACAAAAAACGTGCTACGACCGATGGGACATATACCCGGAAGAAATTGAAAGAAATTATCAAATTTTGTTCGGAGAAGGGAAAAAAGATAACGTAAATCACCCGGCGCACTATCAAGGAAAAAATGAGTGCATAGATGTAATGCTTGCGATGTTCGGCGTGGAAGCGGTAAAGCATTTCTGTATGTGCAATGCCTATAAGTATCGTTTCCGGGCAAATATGAAGAACGGAGCCGAGGATATAGAAAAAGCGGAGTGGTATGAGAGTAAGCTGATAGAATTAGGAGACACGTACAATGACAATTAGTGAGTTTTTCAAAGAGAAATATTCAGCAAGAAAAGATAAAGAAAATATCTATGGCGTTGGAATGAGTGATGCAGAGTTTCGTCATTTTATTATTCAATACTTGTTACCAGAAAATTGGTATGTGGTTGACCCAATAGGGCAGTCACAAATCAACGAAATAGCCATCAACGAAATTCTAACTAAGTATTCCAAGAAGTTTAGACAGGAGCACAAGAAATATTTAAAAGAATTGAGAGGTGAAGAAAATGGAAGATAGATACTTATTCAAGGCAAAGAGGATTGATAATGGGGAGTGGGTACAAGGCTATTTATACGGCATTTGGGAAAAGAGATATATTCTTTGTGGGATGACAAATGATATTCCCAATATGATTGAAGTAGACACATCCACAATCTGTCAATGCACTGGTTTGAAAGATAAGAACGGCAAGCTGATTTGGGAGAATGATATTGTAAAAGATTTCTTCAGTGATGCGTGCGCACCAATTAGATATGGCAGTTATCAAAACTGTTTTGATAGCACAAAAGCAGAGCATATCGGATTTTATGTAGATTGGTCGGGAAAGTATACTAAATATTACAGAAAAGATTTTGGTTATTGGATTCATATGGTTGATATAGAAGTTATTGGCAACATATTTGACAATCCAGAATTATTAGAAAGTGAGGAATAATATGACAGAGCGTGAAGCTATCGAAGAACTAAAATATGATTGCAATGAACTTGGTAAAGCAATTCCATGTGATACTTCATGGGGAAGTTCTTTTGAAAATGCTTATGGAATGGCAATACAGGCACTTGAAAAACTTGCAGAGTATGAGGACTTAGAGAAGCATGGCAGACTTATCAAGTTACCTTGCAAGGTGGGGGATACAGTATGGGATATTGACTATGGCATACCTTTTGCATGTACAATAACAGCCTTTTCATTTGGTGAATGTGAAGAATACATTTGTGAACCTGTTACAACAAAAGAAGTCGTATTCTATTATGCAAAATCGAGTGGAAGTATCACAGGAAGTTTTGCAGAAAGTGCAATCGGTGAGTCGGTATTCTTGAACAAATCCGAAGCAGAAGCAAAACTGAAAGAATTGAGAGGTGGAGAAGATGAATGATAAGCAGAGCAATCTAACAGTCAAAGAAGAGGAAGATTTACAGAGTGTGAGAACAATAAATATAAATAAGGCTAAGGTCGATAGCTTAGAAATAATTGTACGAACGATAGATGATAAGCCTTATTATGAATTGAAGTACAGACTGGTTGGTGAAAAAGACTATTCTATTGGATATAGTTCTTACGATTTAAAAATTGTATTAGGTTGCATTGATAAATATTTTAAAATTGTGAAAAGCGATAAGCAGACCAATGCAGACAGAATAAGGAATATGTCGGATGAAGAGTTGGCGAGTGTACTATTTAGTGGTTGTATTGATTCTATGAATTTGGAAAAGTGCCCTTGTGTTAGTGAAAGTGAACTCGATAACGATAAAATTAGAAAAATGTGTAAAAAATGCACACTTGAATGGCTTCAATCAGAAGCGGAATAGGAGAAAACATGGCTAAGTCGGATAGAAAGTTACATGAGGCAAGAATGGCTGGTGCAATATGGATCATGAAGCTGATCGAGGATAAGGGCATGGAAGAGGCTAAGAAAGAGCTTGCAGCAAGGAGAGCCATGTTCATTCCGTTAGAGATCAACCAGGCACAACTGGAAGAATCAGTTGAGAAGATCAAGATGAATACGATCGATACTGTGCTGATCATGTCCTGTATGGTGTTGAGAGATGAGTTTGGATTTGGACAGAAAAGGATCAAACAGTTCTTTGACCGATTCAATTTGAAGACAGAGTGTATATGTGATGGAGATGTGATCTGGGATGATTTCATAGATGCACTGAGGGAAGAAACCGGAATAGAGTTCTCCATCAGAGAAAATAAGTAAGTGAGGTGATAAGATAGTGAATATAGCGAAAGAGTACCTGAAACAGGTCGAAACGCTTGATACGAAAATACAGCAGAAGAAGATAGAATTAGATAGCCTTAAGGACAATGCAATAGGCTTGGGAGCATTTGACTATTCCAAGGAGAAAGTACAGACAAGCGCATCTGAATCATTGAGCGTGAAAGTAGCGAAGTATGTTGATTTTGAGAGAGAGCTGCAGGAGGATAATGCCAGATTTGCGGAACTCAAGCATAGAGTGATCAATCAGATCCACAGTTTGAACAATCCTATCTACATGAAGATTCTGTTTAAGAAGTATATAGAGTACAAGTCATTAAAGGATATAGCATCTGAAATAAAGTATTCATATGACAGGACAAAACATATTCATGGAGTTGCTCTTGAGGCATTTCGGATAAAGATTTTGAAAAGTTGACACCAAATAGCACCATTTAGCACCGAATAGCACCTAGCAACTGTGATATACTGTAGTGGTAAAATTATATAGTATTGATTCATAAGGGACATAGCCGTTGCCATAGGTTGTGTCCCTTTCCTTTATGCCCAGTGGTTATACAAACCCTCTCCCACCCCTTTAATGTGAATGATAATCTCTTGCCACTGGGCTATTTTGTTTGAGGTGTGATATGAGTGAGATTAAAAGGTTTGAGGTCGTGAGGCCTGAATATAGTTTTGAATACATACATCCTGTACTTGGTAGATTGGCATTACCGATAGCCATGATAAAGGTGATGGTTAAGTGCACTAAGATATACAAACTTCAGCCGACTATAAAGTTGGGTGTGAAAGTAAAGAGTGTATGTAAACCGCTGTACAAGATTGTGATCCCGAAGAGAGTGAGAAAGAAACAGAAGTAATAGAAAGAAGGTGTGACATTATGGCTAAACTGACAGCTAAACAGCAGAGATTCTGTGATGAATACCTGATTGACCTTAATGCCACACAGGCGGCTATAAGGGCGGGATACTCAAAGAAAACAGCATATAAGGCAAGTGATTGGCTGAATGAAAAAAGCCAAGAAAAACCAAGTTCAAAATTTAATAGAGCTATGAGGGAGTACATAGACAATAGACTGGCCGAGAAAGAAAAAGCCTTAATTGCCGATCAGGACGAAGTCCTTAAGTATCTCACTTCTGTGATGCGTGGTGAAAGCGTATCAACTGAGATAGTTGTTGAGGGCACTGGTGATGGGTGCTCAGAAGCAAGGGCAATGGAGAAAGAACCATCGGAGAAAGAACGCTTGAAAGCTGCAGAGCTTTTAGGTAAGAGATATGGTCTGTATACCGAGAAGGTGGAGGCTGATGTAGATGCGGATCTCAACATTAACATCGACTATGGCAATGATGACGATGCCGGCGGTGATGCTGATTGAATATTAATATAAAAGCAAATCCGGGGTTCAAGGAAGTAGACCGGAGCAAGAAGCGATATATCGTGATGAAAGGCTCTGCAGGATCAGGGAAGAGTGTTGATACGGCACAGAATTACATATTGAGGCTAATGCAGGACAAAGGCAGAAACCTTGTTGCAATGCGGAAATCTGATATAACAAACAGAGATAGTACATTCGCTGAACTGACCGGATCTCTTTATAAGATATTTGGAGATAAGGTCGATAATTATTGGAAAATCAATAGAAGTCCGTTGAGCCTTACATGTAAACATAACGGAAACCAGATTATATTCCGTGGCATGAACGACGATAGACAGCGTGAAAAGTTGAAGTCAATCACATTTCCACGGGGTAAACTTACGGATGTATGGCTTGAAGAAGCCACTGAATTTACGCAGGCAGACCTAGAGATAATAGATGACAGATTGCGTGGAGAATTGCCACAAGGGCAGTTCTACCAGATAAGAATGACCTTCAATCCAGTGAACAAAAACCACTGGATAAAGAAGGTCTTTTTTGATAGATACGATCCTGATGTGTTGACACATCACAGCACATATTTGGGGAATCGCTTCATAGATGCGGCATATCACCGCCGTATGGAGCGCAGGAAAGAAGTTGATCCTGAGGGATATCAGATATATGGACTTGGAGAATGGGGTGAGATAGGCGGTCTCATTCTGCACAACTGGGAAGTTGCAGAGGTATCTCAGAATCTTAATGATTACGATGATATAGCAATAGGTCAAGACTTTGGATTTAATCATGCCAATGCCATCCTTCTCCTTGGTATTAAGGATGACAACATATACATCATAGATGAGATATATGAGCATGAGAAAGAAACAGCGGAGATCATACCGCTGGCAATTAAGCATGCTATCCCAACTAATAAGATTATGTGGTGTGATAGTGCAGAACCGGACAGAATAAAGACCTGGAAGGGTGCTGGATATAGAGCCAAGGGGGTTAACAAAGGCGGTTCAAACGGATCTGTAAAAGCGCAGATAGACTGGTTGAAAGGTGTGACAGATAAAAGCCATACAGTACGCAGAAGGATATATGTAGCCCCTCATTGTGTAAACACGATCAAGGAGTTGCAACAGTGGAAATGGAAAAAAGATGAAAAGACAGGCGAATATCTTGATGAGCCTGTACCAGTAATGGACGATGCAATGGCAGCTCTTAGGTACGGCATTGAGGGATGGCGCAAGTCTCGTTCATGGCTGATATAGATTAACATGAAGGAGATGGAAAAGGTGTTAACCACTGATGAAATAAAGGTATTGATTGATAATGACAAAACATCAGACAAGAAGCAGTTTGCCAGAACAGGCGAACGCTACTATGACGGAGATCACGATATAAACAAGTATAGATTGTTTTACTACAATGCAGATGGCAAGTTAGTAGAAGATCTAACACGGAGCAATGTGAGGATATCGCATCCGTTCTTTACGGAGCTTGTTGATCAGTGTACTCAGTATGTGCTGTCTGGTGATCGGTTTGTTGTAGCAGATGATCAGAAGCTACAGACCTATATGGATAACTATTTTAACAACAATGATAGCTTTATATCTGAACTATCAGATTGTATCACAGATAGTCAGGTAAAGGGCTGGGCATATATGTATGCGTACAAAAATGCAAAAGATAAGATGGCATTTGCGGCGGCTGATGCGCTGGATGTAATAGAAGTCAGAGAAAAGGATGCGGACGATGGATGCAAATATACGATATATCATTACATTGAACGTATCGACAAGGGCAGAAAGATAATAAAACGCATACAGGTATGGGATGAAAAAGAAACATGGTTCTATACTCAGGTTGATGGTGGAGATATACAGCTTGATGAATCAAAGCTAAATCCAAGACCGCATGTATTATATACACAAGGAGATAAGAAAGATGCTACTTACTTTGATGGATTTGGGTATATTCCATTTATCCGGCTGGACAACAACAAGAAGCAGTTCTCAAGCCTTAAGCCTGTTAAGCCCCTCATAGATGACTATGATTTGATGGCATCAAGCCTGTCAAACAATCTCATTGACTTTGATTCCCCAATCTATGCAATAAAAGGATTTGAGGGAGACAATCTTGATGAGCTTCAGACAAACCTTAAGACAAAGAAGCTTATAGGTGTAGGTGAGAATGGAGATGTGGATGTCAAGACTGTTGATGTCCCATATCAGGCAAGACAGGCGAAGCTTGATCTTGACGAGAAGAACATATACCGGTTTGGTATGGGGCTAAACACCGCCGGGCTTAAAGATACATCAGCAACTACGAATATAGCAATTAAAGCGGCCTATTCACTTCTGGATCTGAAAGCAAAAAAGATAGAGAAAAATCTCAAGAAGATGCTGCGTAAGCTGGTTGAGATAGTCGTAGATGAGATTAACAATGCGGATGGAACCGCCTATCAGGTTGAGGATGTCCGGTTTGAGTTTACCCATGAGATTATGAGTAATGCGCAGGAAAATGCACAGATCAAGCTGACAGAAGCACAAACCAGACAGGCAGAGATTAATACGATCTTGAGCGTTGCAAATGTGCTTGATGATGAGACTGTAGTTAAGGCTATTTGCGATTGGTTAGATATTGACTATGAGGAGATAAAAGACAAGTTACCGGCAAAGGAAGAAGACGATACGAAAAAAGCGCAGGATCTGTTGAAAGAGGTAAATGTAGAGACTGGTGGTGAAGAATAAAGATGGAGAATATTACATATTGCAAAATAGATAGCAATTTGAGAAAGATTACACTTCCGGAAAATGAGAAGATACTCGGAGTATATCATGATAAAAATGTGACAAGAAAGCATTTTAAAATGCCGAGATATTATCAGGATAATGACATGTCTGAGTTCAGCATAAAGGTCAATTATGTGAATGAGGACAAGGAAACAGATTGTTATGCCGTTGATGATATGCTCTCAACTGAAGATTACATTACATTTTCGTGGCTTGTAGGTGCTACAGCTTGCAGAGTCCCAGGCATGGTTGGCTTCGTGATCTGCTTTACAAAGATTGATGAGGAATCGAATATAACGCAGGAGTATAATACAGAGCTTTCAGTTTGTAGAGTCCTTGACGGCTGCGAACTTGGAAAGGCAATAGACAGTGAACAGGAGAAAGACATCATTGCACAGTTTGTGAAATATTTGATTAAGGTCGATTCTACTTTGTCCATATCCGGTGAAGCGGCAGATGCAAAGGTCGTTGGTGATTGGTTGAAAAAGATAGAAGAAACGGAAGAAAATCTAAAAAAATCTGTCAGTGATGGCAAGACATTGCTTGCGGAGGCTATCACTGAAAAAGGAATTGATACCGCAAGCGGTGATTCGTTTGCTACGATGGCTGAGAATGTTAGGAAGATCCAGACAACCGGTTATGGTGTGAGCGGTTATATTGATACAACAATAGAAACAAGTGGTGGAATATTTGCAATTTACGGATTGTATACCGTTGAAGAACAGGAGGCGAGTTAATGAGTATCTTAGGGTACAAGATTATAAATCTGTATAAAGTAAAAACAGCAATTGGATCAAGTGCAGAAGAATATGAGGCTGATATAACAGACGAGAAGATGCAGGAGATTGCTACAGCATTGGGCTGTAATTTACAGATCATGACAAGCGGTAGCAAATGGTTGTTGTACAAAGGCACAAATACGGATAATGGTTGGTTGTGCCAAATCGTGTCAAATTATTTTGAAGTAAGGCGATACTTGAATGGTCAAGTAACGACAAGTTCAACCACAGGCACTAATTTACAGTGCCGTGTACAATTTACGGTATCGACACAAGTTAAAAAATTGGTGTTGCGTTACTCAAAAGGTAAAAACGGAGCTACCATTTTTGAGTTTACAAATTATGAAAATGTAAATCTGGCATATTGCATCGCAGATGCATCTGTCATTGGAACAGATGAAAAGATAAGTGTATATGGATATATTTCAGCCGGAACTTATATGCTCTCATTGTCAGATAGCACATCAGTAACTTACAATTTAAGTAATGTGTATGGATTTGCTGATAATCTCGTATTAATGGGGGCGATCGCATTAAAGGATAAGAATGCAATTATCGATGGTCTGTACAGATGTGACATCAATAAAAATACGGATGATCACTATGTATTTGGGTTGGATAATAAAAAATATATGGCGAGTGACGGCGGAGCACACATGAAGTGGGCAATCGAGCTTGATGATTCAATGTTAGAGTAATATGAACAAGAGACAGAAAGAAGTAATCGAGGAACAACTGCATAACGAGGAAAAAACTATAGCCAGTCTGAAGAATACATATAAGCAGGCACTGAAAGATTGTGAGCAGAAGATCAGAGAGTTGTCTGCAAGAACTGACATGGAGAATTTGCAGAGCATCATATACCAGAAACAATATCAGGAGGCTTTGAAAGCACAACTTGAAGGAGTTCTTGCCAACTTACAGTCAAATTCCTATGCAACGGTGTCTGATTATCTTACGAAGTGCTACAGGGATGGGTACACAGGTGTCATGTATGACCTGCAGCAGACAGGTATTCCGATCATCATGCCGATAAATCAGGCGGCAGTTGTGAGAGCTATTCAGACGGACAGCAAGCTCAGTAAGTCACTCTACGACAAAATGGGCGAGGATGTGACATACCTCAAAAAGGCTGTCAGGGCTGAGGTGTCAAGAGGCATTGCAAATGGCTCAACGTGGAATGAGGTGGCTGGTAAGCTCTCAAGACATATGGCAAATACACCATTCCAGAGGGCTTATAACAATTCTATCCGCATTGCAAGAACTGAGGGGCATCGTATACAGGTACAGTCAGCGTTGGACGCTCAGCACGTAGCAAAGAGCAAAGGTGCGGACATAGTAAAGCAGTGGGATTCCACTCTTGATGGCAATACAAGAGATTTGCATAGACTGCTTGATGGACAGATTCGTGAAATAGATGAACCTTTTGAGGTTGGTGGTCGTAAGGTCGAGGCTCCTGGGATGTTTGGAGATCCGGCAGAGGATTGTAATTGCCGGTGCTGCTTATTACAGAGAGCAAGATGGGCGCTGGATGATGAAGAGCTTCAAACTCTAAAGGATAGGGCAGCATACTTTGATCTTGACAAGACAAAAGAGTTTGAGGAGTACCAAGAGAAGTATCTAGGGATAACGCAGGAAGATATTGATAATATAAAAAATAGTGTTAAAATAAAGAAAATTGAATTACCGTCAGAAACCGACAATATAAAGGGAATGTCAAATGAAACAAAGCAAGCCATTTGTGATGCATTTGATAAGATAAAAGAAGAATACAATGTACGTATAAACAATATTGATTTAGAAAGTTTAGGTAGTGGCAATGAAAAAGTTCCATTTCAGTATGTTCCAGAGAATGTTGGCGGTTTTTTGAAATACAAACTTGTGTTGAATAAAGATTATGATTTTAATGGGAGTCTAGAAGCATTTTCTGCTAGAATTATGAGAAACCATAATAATAATGTGTTGGCCGCTCAAAATGTTGAAGACTTAATCGCACATGAGATGGCGCATGTACTAACATTTCAAAATTGCGATACATATGGTTTATTTTTACAAATGGAAGAGAAAGTTAGGGAACAGTTTATTAGAGGTGTTTCATTATATGCGGATAGTACGTATGATGGAGCTGAAACAATAGCAGAAGCGTTTGTAAAATATAGACATGGTGAAGAATTGCCAACAAATATTATGAAATTACTAGAAAAATATGTATTAAAGAAGGTAAAGTAATGGTTATTTTTTCTCAGTGTTTGGATTGCAAAAATTTTATAGGAAAAAAAGATAATAATACATTCCATTGCAAAGCATATCCGGATGGAATCCCAGAAGATGTTTTTTGGAATAAAATAAATCACGAAAAAAATATTGATGGCGACAACGGATATAAATTTGAAAGTATTTACGATAGCACTCCGCAGTAGCAGGGTGCTTTTTTAATGCACAAAAATAGGAGGATAAGAGAATGAAGAAGTATGTAGGAACAAAGCAGATTGAAGCAAGACCGATGACCAGAGAAGAATATAACATCTACAGGGGCTGGCAGATACCGGCAGACGAGGATCCAAACGATAAGGGATATCTTGTCAAGTATTCAGATGGGTATGAGAGTTGGTCACCGGAGAAGCAGTTTAACGAAGCATACAGACCATGCGACAACATGACATTCGGCATTGCGATTGAGATGATCAAAAGAGGTTTTAAGGTTGCAAGAAAAGGTTGGAATGGAAAGAAACAGTATATTCAGCTTGCAACGGCGATATCTTATAAGTCCATGGATGGGGATGTTGTAAATTGTGAACATGAGTCTATTGGAAATAAAGCTATTGCCTTTGTGGGAACATCAGGAGTACAGATGGGCTGGCTTGCAAGTCAGGCTGATATGCTTGCTGAAGACTGGGTAATAGTTGAGTAAAAAATAATAGTTAATTTAGATCATGGTGAAAACATGGTCTTTTTTTATGCCCAAAATCGGCTCAAGGCAGTAAAACTGTGACCGATAAAGAATAACTCCGGCAAGAGTGATAACTGCCATGTGTGGCTACGATTAAAGCCAAGAAAGGATGGAACAATGGAATTAAAGGAACTGTTAGGAGAAGAATTGTACAAACAGGTACAGGCGAAGATTGACGAGAAGAACAGCGCAGAGACGGATAAACTCAAGCATGTAAGATACACAGATCTGTCCGAGGGCAAGTACGTCAGCAAGGAGAAGTATGATTCAGAACTTGAGAAGCTCAACGGACTGATAACCGGCAAAGACACGGAGATTGGCAATGCAAATAAGCTTATTGAGGAGCTCAAGAAAGCTTCCAAGGGTGATGAGGGCATGCAGCAGAAGATATCAACTTACGAGACTGAGAATGCAAGGCTTCAGAAAGAGCTTGAGGAGACTAAGGTCAATTCAGCTATCAAGGTGGCTCTGCTTGAGGCTCATGCGGTTGATACTGATTACATGACCTATAAGATCAAGACAGCCCTCAAGGAGAAGAATGAGGAGCTTAAGCTCGATGATGAAGGTCATATCAAAGGTTGGGACAATATGCTCACAGACTTAAAGACACAGTTCCCGGCTCAGTTCACAGCTTCATCCGGCTCAGATGGTGGCAAGAGGATCATCATTGAGAATAAGCTGCCAGATGGGAATCCGGGCAATACGAATGCAGAACCTAAGGACCTGGCAGAGGCATTGAGACAGAAATACGAAGGAAATAACAACCAATAAGTAGAAAGGAATGGTGAAAACTATGGCAATGACATTAGAAGAACTTAAGAAAGGTATGAGTGATAAGGTATTCTCACAGATCGTGGATATCTTCCTCAGACAGTCAACAATACTTCAGATGCTCACATTTGATGACTGTGTATCAGCATCAGGTGGTGGCTCAACAATGAAGTATAAGTATCTCAGAAAGGTACTTCCAGCAACAGCAGAGTTCAGAAAGATAGGTGGCTCTTACACTGCATCAGCGGCTACTAAGCAGGAGTGCGAGGCTAATCTTGCAATCATGGGCGGAGCTGTTCAGATGGACAGAGTGCTCAATAGAGTAGCAGGCAACTTTGACAATATGGCATATCAGATAGAGGAACATATCAAGGCAGTGGTAAACCTCTTCCACTATACACTGATCAATGGTGATGCAACTACAACAGCATCAACTGATCACCCTGAGTTCCAGGGACTTGATTCCATGCTCGCAGGAACAACGACAGAATACGGCACAGACAAGGCTATTGATCTGTCATCTATCACAGCGATCAAGTCTAATGCTGATGAGTTCTATGAGGCACTGAGCCTTCTTGTCAAGACTACAGATGCTGATGCAGTGCTTACAAACACAGAGATGATCACAAAGATTCAGACTGTAGCCCGTATCCTTGGATACAAGACTGAGAGTGAGGAAGCATTCGGAAAGCGTATCACTACTATTGATGGTGTCAAGCTTGTTGATATGCAGGACTATTACACTGTAAGCGACGGCTCTGCAACTGCTGGCCATGTTGTCAAGAAGGGACTTTCAAGAACCATCGCAAAGGAGAGTTCGGCAACAACAGGTCTTACAGACGTCTATGCAGTCAAATTCGATGTTAATGATGGATTCCACGGAATCAGTCTGAATGGTGGTTCTGTAATCGATCAGTATCTTCCAAACTTCAACGAGCCTGGCACTGTCAAGGACGCAGAGGTTGAGATGATCGCAGCTACAGTCCTGAAGAATACACAGCATGCAGGTGTACTCAGAAATATCAAGATTGCATAAGGAAGGATGGGTGATTGAATATGGCAACAAAGGAAACAAAGACCGTAGAACAGACAAGTGAAGTTATTGAGCCTGTAGTGGCAGAGCCAAAGACAGAGAGTGAGCCTACAGGCTGGACAGTATCGGTTAATAATAACGATACTTACTGTGGAATTGGCGCTGGTGGTGTCCAGTTCGCAAACGGAAAGGCAGAGATCACATCTAAGCGTATGGCAGATTGGTTCACGGAGCATGACGGATATACTGTTATCCCTAAGAAGTAAGGTGGTGATCGTATGATCATGACTGTTGATGAACTGAAAGAGTATGTTGATACTGGTGCAGTAAAGGATAAGGTGCTTGAAGTAAAGCTTCAGGCACTGGAACTCCTGATCAGAAAATATACAAATAATAATTTTCAGGACAGGAACAGGCGGTTTGTTGCTCCTGTGGACGCTGTGACAGGCTTTCAGTATGCATCTGAGCTGTTCAAGGTTGGCGACACTATACAGGTGTCAGAGTCACGCTACAACGATGGCTTGTACACCATCAAAGCTGTGGATATGGACAATGGACATATAGAGGTGAATGAGAAGCTTGTAAGCGAACCGGTCGCCATGGTGACAAAGATAGTATATCCGATGGATATCAAGCTGGGAGTAGCCAACATGCTTTCATGGGACCTGAACAACCGAGATAAGGTCGGTGTACAGTCTGAGACCATCAGTAGGCATTCTGTGACCTATTTCAACATGGACGGCGACAATTCCCTCATGGGATATCCAAAGTCACTGCTTGGCTTTTTAAAGCCATACATGAAAGCGAGGTTTTGAACATGAGAGGAATAGTCGGAAATGCAGTTGCAGATATACAGGTAAAAAGCATAAGCAGAAATGAGATAGGCGAACAGGAAGTTGCATGGATATCTGAAGATACCTTGACCGGATGGCTTGACCTCTCAGGCGGTGACAGCAAGTACACAACATACAATGCCAAGGTGCAGGAATCCACGCATATGTTCATAGCTGATTATAAACAGCTCAGTGACATGATAAAGTCAGAGAATAGCCGTATGGTGATTAATGGCCAGGTATATGACATCATGCTGATAGATGACCCCATGGGCATGCATGAGCAGCTTGAGATATATCTGAAGTATACAGGAGGGCAGTAATGGGAAATGTGGAGTTCACAGACAACAGAATAAAGGTTGAGGCAGCTCTGAATGATGCTATTGTTGCATTCCTGTATGAAGTTGCTGTAGAGGTTGAGGCTCAGACCAAGATAGCACAGACAAGAGTTGATACAGGTCACACCAAAGGCGAATGGACTCACTATGTCGATGAAGATAAGGGTGAGGCTGTAATTGGAAATCCTAGGGAGAATGCTATCTGGGAAGAATACGGCACAGGCGAATATGCTTTGAAAAAGAATGGCCGTAAAGGCGGATGGTGGGCTCCTGTGGGACCTGATGGAATGAGTTTAAAACAAGCCAGCAAATTCAGTAAGGTAAAAAAGGATAAGGCAGGAAATATAGTAGCTGTTTTTACCTATGGTAAGAAACCTCTCAGGCCTTTACAGAAAGCCTTCGACAAGAGCAAGAGCAAGATCATTAAGCGACTTGGATCTATTCTCAATCAGACATTTAGAGAGTAAGGCGGTGATGGCATGACAGGCGAGACATTATCATATATCAACAGTGTACTCACAGATGAGCTTGAGATACCATATGCATTCATGGAGTGGCAGGATGACCCACCGGAGGCATACTTTGTTGGTGAATACTCCGAGGGTGACACTCCTGAAGAGGATGGATGTCAGGAAATAACATTCATCATAGATGGATTCACAAGAGGCTCATGGTTCAGTCTGGAGAAGTACAAGCAGAAGATAGAACAGAATATTGAACGGACGGCAATCCTTGCAAGTGGTGCGGGGGTTGCCGTTTTTTATGGGAATGCGTCACCAGTGCCAACAGGGGATGCAGACCTCAAACGGATACAGATCAATTTGACGATTAAAGAATATAAGAATGGAAGGTGATTATAACATGGCAGATACATTAACTTTTGAAGAGTTTAAGTCATCCGGTATCACAGACAAGACACCGAAGAACATTGTGTTTGGTGCCGGAACGATTCACAAAGGGCTCAAGTATGACGCATCAAAAAAGACATGGAACTTTGCTGAATCTCTGATCGGTGCTACATCCGGCGGAACGAAGCTGTCTATTAAGCCGGAACTTAAGGATATTGAAGTAGATGGAGCAGTGGTTAAGGTTAAGGATTTGACGGTTAAAACTGGCGAGACAGCACAGATGGATACTAACATGGTGGAGCTGTCGCCTGAGACGATCAAGATGGCTATTATCGGGCAGAATGGCACATCAACAGCGGAAGGATACGATGTGATCGAATCCAAGGCAAGAATTGAAAAGGATGATTATATCGAAAACTTTGGATATATTGGAAGATTCTTAGATGGTCGTCCTGTTATCGTGATCTTTGACAATGCTCTCTGTACATCAGGCCTTGAGATAGAGGGCAAGAACAAGGAGAATGGCACATTTGCGCTGACAATGGAGTGCTATGCGGATCTGTCACCAGCAGCTGATACACTGCCATACCACATCTATCTGCCTACCGGCACGACAACGGAGCAGGTTCAGCAGTCTATAGATTCCAGTACAAAAGTAACAGACTAATTGACATAGAAAAGGAGAGATAATCATGGGAACAACCGAGATAAAAGAGAACAAAGATATAGAAGTAGTAGAGAATGCTGAAGTAGTTGAAGAGGCAGAAGTAGTAGAAGATGCCGAGGCAACAGAAGATATGCAGGAGATCAAACCATATACGCTTAGAAATCCAAAGGCTACAGATATAGCTGCATTCCTGAAGCTGTTCAGCAAGCTGGGGGTAAAAGACTTAAAAGACTCATTCAGCGGCAATGGGTTCAAAGAGCTTATTGCAAAAGAACGTGAGAAGCTTGCTGGTGATGGCGAGGATGATGAGGACACATCGAAGTTCCTCGAGAATGTGGGTATTGGTCTTGCATTCGAGCTTGCAGATGTGATTCTGACTAAGCTGTCAGACTGTCAGCGTGAGGTATTTGTCTGCTTATCACACCTGTCAGGAATGACTGTGGATGAGATAGCAGATCTTGATCTCTCTGTATTCACACAGATGTTATATGATGCAGTCACACTTCCGGGCTTTGCGGATTTTATCAAGGTTGTTTCAAGATTGTTCGAGAAGAAACAGTAGGCTATCTCAAGTTCATGGATCTCATATTTAAACGATATGCGGATCCGTACACTCTGCTTGATACGATGATAGACAATCAGAGCTTTGATGAGTTTGTATGCACGTTTGTGCGTCTTGACGATGATGATAAGCTCTGGGATATGTATATCCATAAGTGCTGGGAGAACATATCATTCAATGACTTCAAGGCAAGGCTGTATGGCACATCAGGTGGCAATTCGCAGCCTGTCGGATCAGGAGCATTTGAGAGCAGAGGCGAACTTGAAACAACCATAAGGGATTCTATGTCAATCATAGAGAACTTTAAGCCATAGGGGCACACAGAACGTGTGTCTCTATTTTTTTATTATTGAGGAAAGGGGGTAGACCCTTTTGGAAGTATTTAAGATACTGGGACGAATCGCAGTATCAAATGAAGATGCGAATGAGAAAATTGAAGAGACTGGCGACAAGGCAGAGAAGACAAGCAAAAAGATGAGTTCTGTGTTTGGCAATATCGGCAAGTTTGCGCTCAAGGCAGCAAAGGTCGCCGTGGTTGCAACAACGGCTGTGGCTACTGGAATAGCCGGCATTACTGCTAAAGCAGTAAGCGAGTATGCGGACTACGAGCAGCTTGTCGGTGGTGTTGAGACACTGTTCAAGGACAGTTCAGATAAGGTTGTTGAGTATGCAAATAATGCATATAAGACGGCGGGACTGTCAGCGAACGAGTACATGGACACTGTAACAAGCTTTTCAGCGTCATTGCTTCAAGGCTTAGGCGGTGACACGGAAAAGGCGGCTGAAACTGCAAATCTTGCCATAACAGATATGTCGGATAATGCCAACAAGATGGGCACTGATATGGCGTCTATACAGAATGCTTATCAGGGCTTTGCTAAGCAAAATTACACGATGCTTGATAACCTCAAGCTTGGTTATGGCGGTACTGCATCCGAGATGGCTAGGCTTATCAATGATTCTGGTGTACTCGGTGACACCATGACTGTGACAGCAGATAATGTCAATAGTGTATCGTTTGATAAGATGATAGAGGCTATTCATGTTGTACAGACTGATATGGGGATAACAGGCACAACCGCAAAAGAGGCAGCCACTACAATACAGGGATCCATCGGCATGATGAAGTCTGCATGGACGAATCTGCTCACAGGAATGGCCGACCCATCACAGGACATGGGAGTGCTGATCAATAACCTTGTTGATTCTGTGATGGCTGTAGCTGATAACCTTGTACCACGAATAGCAGACACACTGCCAAGGATAGTTACAGGTATATCAAGTCTTGCACAGAAATTGGCACCATATATACCGCCACTTATAGAACAGATACTGCCATCACTGATACAGGGCGCAACATCGTTGCTGTCCGAATTGGTGAATAACCTTCCTGGCATACTTGAAACCTTGTTGCCTGGTATAGGTGGAGAGCTGGGGCAGGCACTTACATCTGCATTACAGTCTATATTCGGAACTTTGCAAGCTATTTTGCCTACTATATTATCCCTTGTTAATACACTGTTACCACCATTATTGCAGATAGTTCAAACGATTTTGCCGCCGCTTACGAATTTGATTAATATGCTTTTGCCGCCTATTGTGCAGATAGTGTCGCAGATTCTTCCTATTTTAATTTCGATTTTGCAGCCGGTACTGGGATTATTGCAGCCAATACTTGATTTGCTCAATCCAATTATAAATCTGGTCTTAATGATATTGGATCCATTGATGGAACTTATCAATATGATCCTGCCTCCGCTCGTTGAGGTGATAAGTCTGATATCAGAAGAGATACTCGGAGTGCTGAAACCGATACTTGAATGGTTTTGCGAGATGCTTGAGATCACATTGGAAGCGGCGATTATTGCAATTATGGCAGTTATCAACAACTGTCGTAAATCGTTTTCAATGGCTTGGAAAGGCATTAAGAAAGTCTGGAATGCAGCACCTGCCTTTTTTAAAGGCATATGGAATGGTATAAAATCAGCATTTGCAGCAGTAGGAAAGTTTTTTAAAGGCATCTTTACAACAGCGTGGAATGGAATTAAGAGTGTTTGGTCGGCTGTTACTGGATTTTTCAGTGGAATCTGGAATGGAATAAAAGGTGAATATGCATCAGTAGGCACATGGTTTAGTGACATTTTTGGTAAGGCTTGGACTGGTATCAAGAATGCATTTTCACCGATGGTTAAGTTCTTTTCAGATACATGGCAGAAGATTAAGGATATCTTTTCCAAGGTCGGAACAGCTATCGCAGATGGCATCAAGGGGGCCGTTACAGCAGCTATCAATGGCATATTAGGTACAGCGACTAAGATCATTAATGGGTTTATATCAGCTATCAATGCTTGTATATCCGTTATTAATGCGATTCCGGGAGTATCAATTAATAAGCTTGATAAATTAAATGCACCACAGCTTGCAGAAGGTGGTGTACTTAAGAAAGGTCAGGTCGGTATACTTGAAGGTAATGGAGCTGAGGCTGTTGTGCCGCTTGAGAAGAATACAGAATGGATCAGTAAGGTAGCAGATCAGATGGCAGCAGCAACAGGAAGAACAGTAGACAATGAATCAGAGTTATCAAAGGTTCTGTATTTGATTCTTGATGTGGTAAGACATATTGATGAAAATATGTATGAATACATGGTAAGAGCACTTACAGAAGGTACGAAGCTTAAGATTGATGGTAGAGAATTTGGAAGGATGGTGAGAACATATGCTTGAGAATATAAAATATGTAAATAGTCAGGGAAATGTTCTTGAATTTGGAAAGAAATATATCTTTGCAAATGAAAATGACCTCCGGAATTATCAGTGGATCTATGATAGTGATCGGAAGTGTGTTGAGAATTTTCAAAAGAAAATTACAGAAAAGACACTTCCGGTCACTATATGCTGTCCAACTCCAAGAATATGCAGAAATGTAAAGAATGATATGTTTGAACTGTTTGAACAGGATATCATCAATGAAGTTCCCGGAAAACTGTATATTGGCGATTATTATCTTGAATGTTTCATCTATGCAAGTGATAAGTCAGATTATCTGATAGGGCAACATACAAAACTGTCGTTAAAGATAGTGACAGCGGCAGATGCGTGGGTGAAAGAGGAATTGTTTCAGTATCGATATGAAACGATAGAATCAGACGATAGTGGACGTGGATATTCATATGGTTATGAATATGATTATTCCGCTTCACCAGGGAATGCTACACAGTTTGCAAATAGTAATTTTAATGAGGCAGAATTTATTATGACAATCTATGGATATGCGCAGAATCCGGCTATATCAATAGGTGGTCATATATATGCATTAAACTATACTATACAGGCTGGTGAAAGAGCAGAGATTGATTCAAAACGGCAGACTATAAGGCTATATAAAATGAATGGAGCAACTGTAAATATATTCCGATTCAGAGACAGAAAGAATGATATATTTCACAAAATTAAATCCGGAGAACAGGCTATATATTGGAATGCGGATTTTAATTTTGATTTGCTTTTGAAAGCTGAAAGGAGTGAACCGATTTGGATGTGATCTATACAGACCGAAATCTTAATGATGAAGGTTGCCTGCATCATTATAATATTGATCTTGATATTGCAAATGAGAAAAATTTTGAGATCACAGTTGGTATTAAGAATAATGTCATGCGTGGAGGCTATTGGTGGTATGTCAATGATACGGAGTATGGTGGTGTTGTAGATTCCGTAAAAGTGATAACGGAGAATAATGAGATCAGATATTCAGGCAGAAGTTTCAGGGGAGTACTTATGAGTAAAATCATAGAGCCTCCGTCTGGGGCAGCCTACCGGATTGTATCAGGAGATGCTGGAAACATTATTCAGGATCTTATAAATTTATGTGGACTGTCAGCGGTATTTGCTGCCGAACGTATTGGATACACAGTAAAAACATTTCGGTTTGACCGATACATAGATCTATATACCGGGTTAGTTAAGCTTGGTAAAGCTATAGGTATGAATTTGTACTTAATCGTTAAAAATGGAATAGTGCATGTATCATATGTTCCAGTGATCGATTATTCCGACCGGATAGAATACAACCAGAACGATGTTAATTTCACTATTGAGAAGACATATAGAGGTGTAAATCATCTTATATGTCTTGGTAAAGGAGATCTTCAGGACAGAACTGTAGTGCATTTATATGCTGATGCAAATGGAAATATAAGCACATCTCAACGTCTATATGGAATTGAGGAATATGTGAGCACTTATGAGAACACATCTGCAGAATCTGATGAGGACCTTGTCTCTGGTGGAACAGAGAGATTGCAGGAATTAATAGGAGCTGATGCATTTGCAGTTACAAGCAGTGATACTGAGCAACATATAGGTGATATAATTGGCGGATATGAAAGCGTGACAGATTCCTATGTAATAAGCAGTATCACAAATATAATAGTCAAGTTAGATGATGATACAGTTGATATATCATATAGTGTAGGTGATGCTACACGGAAAGGATAAGTAATGAAAATAGTAACAGGAAAAACCGGAGTAAATCATGTAACGGCAGATGATGACCGAGCGTTGAATCTTGGAATCATTGGAAAAGATAACTATGTGCTGCCAGTTGGAGATATGTTCAAGTTGACTATGGTCGATGTCAATACTGCAAGAGTATCCTGTGGGGATCTGGTTATGAAAGGGTGTCATGCTCGGATTCCTGCAGGAGATTATGACGATCTTATGATTGACAGCGGCAGTCAAGGATACAACCGGAAAGATCTTATTGTAGCAAAGTATAAAAAAGACACTGGCATTGAAAATGTAACACTTGAAGTAATTAAAGGTACACCATCTGCAGGGACAGCAGCAACACCAGAATATCCGACAGGAAGTATATATTGGGGAGCAGCAGAAGATACCTTCCCACTGTATGAGATTAATATCAATGGTATTAATATAGGAACAGTAAAACCTCTTTTTGAGATATTATATTCAAGGCTGTCATCGGTTTACACAAAGGCAGAGACGGATGATCATATAAAAAATGCTGTTGATAAGGAGACACAGGCAAGAACATCTGCTATTAATGGAGTAAAAAGTGACATATCATTATTGTCAAAAAAAAATACTGAACTTTCAAATAAACTGGATGCTGTAAACGCAGATATAGAATTCGTAAATGCTTCTATAAAGAACTTATCTGACAAACATACTGAAGACATTAATAATGTTAAGGAAAGCATCAACACAGTGTCTGCAGATGTATTAAAGTTACAGAATGTTGATAACAAATACAGTGCAGAGTTCACAAATATAGCAGGTGTAATGTCATTGCCGTTACTGCCGGATGAAACAAAAGTGTCAACAATAGCGGATGTAAGAAAGGTACTTGATCCGCTTGTAGCATCTCTGCATGACGGATTTATTAATCTTGCAAAAATCAAGATAGAATCTGGTGGAAGTATTATAAATCCCGGTGACGGAATGATCGGATCATAGAAAGGAGAATGAAAACATGAAACAGTTTATATGTACAATGATCGGAGCGGCTGGCTCCGGAATAGCAGCGTTGTTTGGCGGCTGGGATACCGGGTTGGTATCCCTTTTAATATTTATGGGACTTGATTATGTATCAGGTCTTGTAGTCGCAGGAGTGTTTCACAAGAGCAGAAAAACGGACACCGGCAGCCTTGAAAGCAAGACGTGCTGGAAAGGGTTATGCCGTAAATGCATGACGCTTGTATTTGTGCTGGTAGCATACAGGCTCGATCTAGTGATAGGAACAAATTATATCAGGGATGCGGTGATCATAGCATTCATGGCAAATGAATTAATCTCATTAGTAGAGAACGCTGGCTTAATGGGAATTCCTTTACCGGCGGTGATTACAAAAGCTATTGATATATTGCAGAAAAAATCAGAAAGTGAGGAATAGAATATGAGTATTGTTGACAAGATTATAAACACGGCAAAGAGCCAGATTGGAACATGTGAGCCGGATGGTGATGATAAGTACATCAAAGTATATAACGAAGAAACTGAATCAAAGTTCAATATGAATGTATTTTGGTGCGCCATCTTTGTTTCATGGGTTATGATCGTATGCGGAATCGCAAAAGAGGTTGTCTTAAGATTTGCATCATGTACGGCAGGCATGAAATGGTTTATCAATAAAGGACGCTGGAAGAATTCAAAGGCATACGGCGGTACATATACACCAGTGCGAGGAATTCTGGTCTTTTTCTCAAAAGATTACAAACTGAATGATCCATCACATGTGGGAATTGTAACAGATGTATGTCTTCCTTATATAAAAACTGTTGAGGGTAATACATCAGATGCTGTACACGAACGAACATATCGTATTGATGATCCGTACATCATCGGATATGGCGTGCCGTCATATGCCGACAATGTTAAAGCAGATATAAAAGATAATGATACCGGATACAAGACTGTAGAGGTAAAGAAAGGCGACACACTCTGGGGTATTGCAGAGAAGTACCTCGGATCAGGATCACGATATAGAGAGATCATGAGTTTAAACTCACTTACAAGTGCAACGATTCATCCAGGCTTGGTACTTAGTATCCCGGGCACAAATGCGAAAGCAAACGAAGCATCTAAGAAGACAAAGACATACACTGTCAAGAAAGGTGATACCTTATGGGATATTGCTGCAAAGTATCTGAAGAATGGTAGCCGGTATGTTGAGATCATGAGCCTGTCGAAGATCACCGGCACCACAATCCGCATAGGACAGGTTCTGACATTGCCAGCAGCATAAGTGCGGAACGGACAGAAAAGTGTGGATGAACTATTATAATAAGGAAGCTTTACAGATCACATAAAAATGTATCAAACAAAATATAGTAGTAATTTACTAGAAACAAAAGCCCAAGAAAAGGCTTAAAACCGTTGTTTTGAATTATCAAAGAGATAAGGAACAATTATATTCAATATTTCAAGAACCCGCAGGAATCAAG
>ERZ772867.151-NODE-151-length-100192-cov-40.393071_pt1 | contig 100192 bp, 108 predicted proteins | sample MGYA00511341_ERZ772867 | MGnify/ENA primary metagenome ERZ772867 (study PRJEB29015, sample SAMEA2737707) | human gut metagenome | biome: human gut; feature: human-associated habitat; material: faeces | place: China | collected 2012 ... | reverse complement strand
TAATTTGAGGCAATGCTCTCTTGAATCCTTGTTATGTAAATCGGGAATCTAGGATACAAGTTGAATATCTTCTGAACAATAGTTGCCTGTTCCTCATTAACAATTAATTTTCCGTTCTCATCGCTATCATATCCGTAACATTTTCTATCAGCTAATTTTGAAGTTCCGTATTCGACCTTCTTCTTAATACCCCATTTGATGTTTTCGCTTCTACTCTCGTTTTCTGCTTGTGCCAATGCCTCCACGATGGAAATCATCAGCTAGTTGTCGGTTTCAGCGGAATCCAGATTTTCTTGTTCAAAAATAACACGAACATCGGATTCTCCTAGTATCTTCAAAGCCTCGAGTGTATCAACAGTATCCCTGCCAAACCGACTAAGACTTTTGGTTATCACTATATTAATTTTCTTTTGCTTGCTATCTTCAACCATACGAGCAAAATCTTTTCTTAGAGATTTGGACTTACTGGATGCAATATCAATATAGACATCAACTAATCTCCAAGTATCCACTGTAGCCACAAGCCTAGTAAGTCCGGAAATCTGAGCAGTAAGACTATTCAATTGTTGCATGTCATTTGTACTAACCCTGCAATATATTCCAACCTTCTTTTCAATTCTAGAACGTACAGCCGGAATATAGTTTACTTTCTTTTCCATTTTCACTCCTTGTGGCTAATCAACATCAATTTCATTTTATCTATGATGAATAGCCTATTTTTCTTCAAACCACACATATACTCTAGTGAAAAATTAATTTACAATCATTCCGTCAACTTGCCATCACATCTTAACAATCCTATCTCCACAACCTACCCGTTTTCAAGCTGTCAACTCGACCCTACGGCATTTTTGCAGTGGATATGTTTAGTTCCTCGATTACAACCAAAAATTCGAGAGCTGAAGTTTAACCTCCAACCCTCAGAAAACCCTTTATTTCACGCCTTTTTCACACACTACTTATCAACCCTTGACATCAAGCAGACACACTCGACGTGAGTGGTCTGTGGGAACATGTCCACGGGCTGGACGGACTGGAGTTTGTAGCCTAAGCGGCCCAAGATCTCTGCGTCGCGGGCGAAGGTGGCGGGGTTGCAGGAGACGTAGACGATGCGGGCGGATTGCATGCCTGCGGCGGCTTTGAGAACGTCTTCGCTGCATCCGGCTCTGACGGGGTCCATGACGATGACGTCGGGGCGAAGGCCTTCTTCGTAGAGTTTCGGCATGAGGAGGCCTGCGTCGGCGGCGTGGAATTCGGCGTTTTCTATATGGTTGAATGCGGCATTTTTCTTAGCGTCTTCGATGGCTTCCCTGACGATTTCGATGCCGATGACGCGGCGTGCTTTTTTCGCAAGGCAGAGGGAAATGGTGCCTGTGCCGCAGTAGGCGTCGATGACGGTTTCCCCGCCTTTGAGGTCAGCGGCATCCAAGGCTTTCTGGTAGAGGACTTCTGCCTGGGCCTTGTGGACCTGGAAGAAGGAAAATGGCGATACTTCGAAGGCAATGCCGCAGAGGGATGCGGTGAGGGTCTTTCTTCCCCAGATGTGGTGGATTTCCGGTCCTAAGATGACGTTGCGTTTCTTATTCTGGACATCGTGGTAAAGAGAAACGACTTCGGGGAGGGCTTTCTGGATTTCTTCAGCCCAGAGGTCCTTCTTCGGCAGGTTTTCGGTGGCGGTCACGATGACGGCCATGACTTCCCCATTATCGCCGACACGCCCCATGACGTGGCGGACGCAGCCTTTTCCGGATTTCTCATTGTAGCCGGTAATGCCATGGCGGATCATGAAATCTTCCGCAAAGCGGAGAAGGCGGTTGTTTTCCTCTTCCTGAATGAGGCATTCCTGAATCGGGACGATCTGGTGCGTGCCCTGGCGGTAGTAGCCAAGAACGGGGCCGCCTGTCACCTGTCCGACAGGGACGGCCATTTTATTTCGGTAATTCCATTCATGCGGCGCGCCAAGAATCGGAAGGACGACGTCTTCGCTTGCCTTGCCGATGCGGACCATGACGTCCTTCACGCGGCGTTCCTTCGCTGCCAGCTGGCCCTCGTAGGTCAGATGGGAAATCTGGCATCCTCCGCAGGAATCATAGACCGGGCACTGGGGCACCGTACGGTAGGGAGACGGCTTCTCGACGGAAATGAGTTTCCCGGAAGCGTACGATTTCTTGATCAGGATGATCTTCGCCTTCACCGTCTCTCCAGGAAGAGCTCCCGGAACGAAGACAGTAAAATTCTCCGCCGATCCGATGCCTTCGCCATGGACACCAAGATCGCGGATCTCGATCGTATACGTCGCGTTTAATGTGAGTGGGGTATTTTTAGTAGACATAACAAGCTCCTTTGCTCCTCCCATTATACCATGGAGTGTGATGGGGAAATGAGAATATCCAAGAGCCTCGGGCCTTTCATGCATAGTAAAAGAGTGGCATCGCGCCACTCTTTTTTAAATTATTTCACTTGCCCATAGTAGGCATGGGGTCCGTGTTTTCTTTCGTAGTGTTTTTCCAGGATGTAGTTCTGTATCCTTGCATCCGGCGAGAGAAGGAATGTCTTGAGGGCCATTTCTGCGACTGTTTCCAGGACGACTGCATGGTATGCAGCTTCTTTAACATCTTTCCCCCATGTGAACGGGCCATGGTTTCTGACGAGTACGCCGGGCGTGGATTTAGGATCAATCTTGAGATCACGGAAGGTTTCAGCGATCACTTTTCCCGTATTTCTTTCGTAGTCGTCTTCCACTTCTTCTTTCGTGAGGGGTCTGGTACAGGGAACGGGTCCGTAGAAATAGTCTGCATGGGTCGTGCCAATAGGGATGATCGGCCTTCCGGCCTGTGCGAAGGCTGCGGCGTGAATGGAATGGGTGTGGACGACTCCGCCGATTTCCGGGAAGTTCTTGTACAGTTCAATGTGGGTCCTGGTATCTGAGGATGGTCTCAGATTTCCTTCCACCACTTCGCCTTCAAGGTTCACGACGACCATATCGGAAGCTTTCAGGTATTCATACGGTACGCCGGACGGTTTGATGACGATGAGGTTTCTTTCCCTGTCGATTCCGCTCGCGTTCCCCCATGTATAAAGCACGACATGATGACGGGGAAGTTCTAGATTTGCCTCCAGCACTTCTTCTTTCAGTTCTTCTAACATCCAGGCAGCTCCTTTCCCAAGGTCTGTTGAAGCTTATTTGTCTTCAATCACCCATGCTTTTTCCGCTTTGAACGTGACATAGGCGTCACCGCTGAGAAGCGTTTTCCCTGGATCGAACATGTCTACAATCCATTCCTTGTCCAATTCATCCTTGACGAAGTAGCGCACTTTTTCGCCCAGGAACATGCGGTTTACGATAGAGGTCTTGATATTGACCTTCCCCTCCGCTTTTTCCAGGGAGATCTTTATGCTTTCCGGACGGACGGATGCGACGTACCTGGCACCCGGGGTGACGGGATTGGTGGAATGGAATACGGTATTTCCATAAGCCACGTCGTTATTCCCTTTTCCTTCTACGGAAATGAGATTGGTTGTGCCGATGAAATCAGCGACGAACTGTGTCTTCGGTTCGAAATAGATTTCCTGCGGCGTGCCGACCTGATGGGCTTCGCCGTCTTTCAGTACGACGACGGCATCCGACATGGAAAGGGCTTCTGACTGGTCATGTGTTACGTAAATAACGGAGAGTCCCATTTTCTGCTGGATGGTTCTTAATTCGACACGGACGCTTTCGCGGAGCTTCGCATCCAGATTGGAAAGCGGTTCATCGAGAAGAAGGACGTCCGGTTTCATGACAAGTGCTCTTGCGACAGCGACACGCTGCTGCTGGCCGCCGGACATCTGGTTCGGGAAACGTTTTTCCATCCCTTTGAGCTGCATGAGTTCCAGTGCATCTTCCACGCGCTTGATCATTTTATCTTTGGGAACCTTTTTGACTTTCAGCCCGTAAGATACGTTGTCAAAAACGTTCATATGAGGGAAGAGCGCATATTCCTGGAATACCATGGATGTATTTCTTCCATAAGGGGGAATCCTTTCGACGTTCTTTCCGTTCAGGAGGATTTCCCCTTCATCGGGTTCATAAAATCCTGCAATCATGCGGAGGAGTGTCGTCTTGCCACAGCCGGATGGTCCCAGAAAGGTAATGAAATGGCCTCTTTCAAAGGACAGATTGACATTCTTGATCACATGGCTTTTCCCGAAATATTTATTGATATTCTTTAACTGCAATACATAGTCTGCCATACTTTATTCCCGCTTTCTTTACAGATCAAAGATATTGATTTTATCTCTTAAGATGAGCTTCACGATACCAAAAGTTGCATAAATGACAAGCATAATCCCTACTGCCGTGGCGCTCGCTGTAGGAAGGAATCCCTGATTTGCCAGACTCATGATATTGATGGATGCCAGGTTCCATTCCGGGGAAACCAGGAAAATAACAGTTGACAGCGTATTCATGGATCGCATGAAAGCATAAACGAAACTGACGGATAAGGAATTTTTCAGCATAGGAAGGACGATTTTGCGGAATGTGGTGAAACTGTTCGCGCCCAGGTTGGTCGATGCTTCTTCCAGCGAGCCCTCGATCTGCTTCAGCCCTGCTACCGCCTGCCTGTATCCGACAGGAAGCTGTCGAAGGGCCATACCGAGGATAATGATGCCGAGCGTACCCGTCATGGCCAGCAGTCCGTCGTTAAAGGCAAGGATCAATGCCAGGCCGATGAATGTACCTGGAAGGGATACCGGAAGCATGGCAAGGAAATCCATGATCGTTCTTCCGGGGAATTTCTTGCGGATGGTAAGAAAGGCAAGCGCAATGCCCAGAACTGTCGTGATGGCAGCTGTCGATATGGAAGCCACCCAGGAATTGATCATGACATGGGAGTGGATGACGCCTTCCTTGAAATATTCGAGCGTAAACGTGTAGTCATACCCGAATGCAACGGTAAAGGCAAAGAGGAATACGACTCCGATGATCATTAAGATCCCGAGGCTGAGCAGCATGGAGAATGCAAAGAGAAGCCATTTTGCAAGCGGCCCCGTGGTGACGCGGATCAGCCCTGCGACAGGTTTCCCCGTAACGGTTACGTAAGAATTCTTTTCCAGATAGTACCTCTGGATGAAGAATACGATCAGTGTCGGAATGACAAGGAAAACAGAAAGCGTGGCGCCCATGGGAAGATCCCAGGCTCCTGTGACCTGTGTATAGGCTTCTGTCGCCAGTACCTGATAATTTCCTCCGACGAGCATCGGGTTGCCGAAGTCTGCCAGAGAGTTGATGGCTACCAGAAGAAATGCACTGGCAATGCCCGGGGTTGCCAGCCTCAATGTGACAGTCCTGAAAAGATACCAGCCTCTTGCCCCCAGGTTCTGTGCAGCCAGTTCAAGATTCGGGCTGATGCTCTTAAGCACCCCTGAAATCGTGATATAGGCCAGAGGGAAGAATGCAACAGTCTGCGCCACCCACAGGCCGAATGGGCCGTACAGGTCTACCTTCAGATGAAGGAGGTTCCAGGTGATAAATCCGCGCCTGCCGAAAAGCATGATAAAGGCAAGGCCCGTCACGACAGACGGCGCCATCGTAGGAAGGAGAGCCACTACCTGAAAGAACCGCTTGCATGGCATATCCGTATAATGGATGCCGTATGCAAAGAGAAACCCGAGGATGATGGCACTGAATGTTGCCACGAAGGAAGAATACAGCGTATGCGCGAAGGCAAGGACAAATTCTTCTTCCGTCAGCGCACGGATCCAGTCACTTCCGTCCGGGACCAGCAGTATTTTCACAAATGGATAAATGATAAAAACAGCAAACAGCAAAAATACAACGGATATGCTGATAAGGAGCGGCGGCTCCCTTAAGAGGGCCTTGAATTCCGCCATTCCTCCTGTATGTTCATGCCCTATATCTTTTTCGCTCATAGTGACTCCTTACAATGATTTAAGAAATCTATTGTAGAACAATAATGCCTCCGCCAGAAAGGCAGAGGCATCATCTGAACCAATTTAATTTGCGAAGAATTCGTCGCAATTCTTCTGCTTATCTGCACCGGCCTTGATCAGGTCATATTCCTTGAAGAGTGGGAGCTCTTTCAGAGGCTTCATACCTTCTGGCGGAGCTACATCAGGGTTGCATGCGATACCATGAGTGGATTTTACCATGATTTCGCCAGCTTCTTTCGTCAGTACAAAGTCGATAAATGCTTTAGCTACATCAGCATCAGCAGCGCCTTTGATCAGGCCAACAGGGCAGACCGTCCAGCCGGAATTATTGTAAATCGTGCTGTGGATCTTCTGTCCCTTTGCGCTGACCAGATTCTGGTCAGAAACAAAGTTGACGCAGATCAGGTATTCTCCGGCACCTGTCTTCTGCGCTGGTGTAAATCCGGAAGGAGTGAACTGTGCTACCTGGCCTTTCAGTGCTTTCAAATAGGTCCAGCCTTTTTCTTCGCCCATGGACTGAAGAACGGAGCTGATGAATGTATTGCCTGTTCCGGATTTTCTCGGATCTGGCATAATGACTTCGCCCTTGAATTCCGGTTTCAGAAGATCATCCAGTGTTTCAGGAGCCTTGACGCCCTTTGGTTCAAATTCTTCTTTGAAACGTTTTTCGTTATAGCCGACGGACAGAGCTTCCAGGTATGTGCCATACCAGTATCCATCCTTATCCTGATACTGCGGAAGAATCATCTTCGCATTCGGTGACTTATAAGCTGACAGAAGTCCGTCAGAAGCTGCCTTTGCGTGAGCATCTGCTGTGCCGCCCAGCCATACATCCGCTTTCGGTGAATCCTTTTCAGCCTGAATACGAGCTAATGCTTCACCAGTTGGCAGGCGGATAAAGCTTACATCAGCACCGGTCTTCTTCTTGAATGCGTCCGACAGTTCCTTTGCCGTATCTTCATGGAAAGAAACATACATAACCAGTTTCTTACCCTTGAAATTCTGTGCCGCATTGGCCGATTTTGCTGCATCCCCAGAAGATGAGCCGCCGCAGCCTGCCATTAACAGAGCTGCACCTGCTAACATACCTGCAACTATAGCCTTCCACTTCATTCCACGCATCTCCTTCCAAATATATATTACCTTTACAAACGTCTTACGTATTCTTCACACATTTTAGCACACAATTAAGTTGAATTATATACTAATTATGGCTATTTGCTATTTAAGTATCGTATATTAGGTTATTTAGCACTTAAACTCATACATACCGTTCAATATATGCAAAATAGAGCCGTTTGATTCTCATCATTGGTATACTATTTATTGGAAAATAGTACCGCCATCATTTTCAATGATTGATATGTTTGCAAAAGGCATCTTACCTCCTTTCCAAATTCGCACCTCGAGGCTATTGTATAATATTTATATTAGAACTTTAATCCAACACAAAGAATAAAGAAATGGCTTTCATTTCACATCTTCCATGGCAAGGTTAAGGGCATATCTTGATTTTTATCGGTGCTGGTAAAATTTAGCAGCCAGCAAAGATCTAAAGGGGGAAACGTAATGAAAATTGATGTAACGCTTGAAATCACACCTAAAATGGTACAGGATGCACAGGGGCATGATAAGAAATCTTTATATGGACATTTGGGAACTCATTTTGATGTAATGAATAAGGAATTTCCTTTAGAGTATACCCAGAGAAGAGGAATCGTATTTGATGTCAGCGGGATCAAAGACAGGGATATCGGTGTCTTTGGTGTGGATCTGGAGAAAGTTCCCGCGGATTCATTTGTCATGTTTTACTCAGGATTCATTGAGGAGGAAGGCTACGGAAGTGCAAGGTATTTCAAGGAGCATCCGCAGCTGTCTGATGAATTGATTGAGAAATTGGTCGATCTTCATATTTCATTGATCGGCGTGGATTTTGCGGGGATCAGGCGCGGCCGCGAGCATCCTGTCAAGGATCAGTACTGTGCTGATCATGGTGTCTTCATCATTGAAAACATGTGTAATTTGAAGGAACTGCTAAATAAAGATGTAATAATGAATACGTACCCTATGCGTTACCAAGGCATGACCGGACTGCCCTGCAGGGTAGTTGCAGAGACGATGTAACTAAAAAGGACCTCTTTCGGGGTCCTTTTTGAATGTCTTATTTAGTTTCCTTATTTTACATTTCCCATTTCGGGTCTGCGTTGAGTGCTCTGGCTACGCCGATGAGGTCGGCTTTGCCTTCACGGAGGAAGAGGTCGGCTTCTTTCTTTGTTGTGATGCCGCCTGCTACGAGGATCGGGGTGAATACGCATTTCTTGACGGCTTCGGACATGTCGGTGAAGAAGCCTGGTTCTGCGTGGCCCGGTCTGAAGATCTGGCAGGTGCCGCCGGAGAGGTTCAGGAGGTCGATGTGTTCTCTTTCGAGGAGTTTGGCTGCTGCGCATGCGTCTTCGATGGTGCTGCCGCCTTCTTTGTAGTCGCAGCCTCCCAAGCGTACGGAGACGATGAAGTTCTTATTGGCTTTGGCTTTGATGCCTCGGATGATTTCGAGGGTAAAGCGGAGGCGGTTGGTGATGGTCTGCGGTCCGTATTCGTCGTCTCTGTGGTTGGTGATCGGCGAGTAGAACTGGTTCAGGAGGTAAGCGTGTGCGCAGTGGATTTCTACGCCGTCATAGCCGGCTTCCTGGACGCGGAGGGCTGCTGCGATGTATTTCTGTTCCAGGTCGTGGATTTCATCGACGGTGAGGGCTCTTGCCTGGTCTCTGGTCCATTTGATGTCAGAGGCGGAGACGAGATCCATGCCTGTGTAGAGTTTGCGTGTATTGGCGCCTGCGTGATTGATCTGCGCGAGGAGGCAGATGTCGGGGCGCACGTTGCGGATGGATTTCACCATGGCTTTCTGTGCGTCGATGACGGAGTCGTCGGCAAAGGAAATCTGGTGCGGGTCTGCTTTGCCCTGTGGATCGACGTAGCTGTGCTCAGTGATGATCATGCCGACGTTCGGGTTTGCTGCGATGGCGCAGTAGTGCTGCGTGATTTTTTCGTTCGGCTTGCCGCCGTCTGAGCTTTCGGTCGCGAGCGGCGGGAACACGAGACGTGTGGAGAGTTTCTTTCCTGCGAGGATAAATGGTTTTTCAATCATGTGAACAGTCCTTTCCGGCTTTTGCATTCAAAATGAGAATTTACATGAAATATTCCAAAATGTATCTCGTTTATTAGATACATAAACCCAAAAATAGACGGCAGGATTCCCTGCCGTCTTTATTATACCTTATAATGACCGGTTATAACGAGTTACGGATGAACTCTGACAATCGGCTGATGTTCCTTTCGTTGCGGCGGTAGTATGTCCACTTGCTGAAACGGCGCGATTCCAAAAGACCTGCTCTCTGCATCATATCAAGATAATGCGAGATGGTCGACTGGGAAATCTGAGTCTTTTCGCAGATCGATCCAACACAGACACTTCTGTCAAAACGGTCTCCCTCCGGCACATGGAGTCCCTGGGGTGGAAAGTTATTCTGCGGTTCCTTCAGCCACTTTATGATGTTTAGCCGTATAGGGTTCGATAGAGCCTTGAAGATTTCTAATTCATTCATGTCTTAATTATATATTGAGAATTTATAATCTGTCAACATTTGATTTATAAATACAAATGGGCATATTCGAAAGATTTCTTTATACTAAATTTTACTCGATATTATCGGATAGAAATTTATAGGCGTGTCGAAACAAAATATTTAGAATTATTAAAATTACAATTCACTCGCAACTATAAGTCATTACTTTTTCTCAATAAGCATGAGGAAAAGAGATAGGTGGAGGATGAGATAAAAGCGTATGGGCGGAGAGCGGCAGGTTAAGAAAACCGTAAAACCTCGCGTTGCTCGTGGAGATGATGTTTCAGGCGCATGCGCGCCAGCTCCCCCTACGGGGCGAGCTCTGACACCCTTAAACCAAGGCTTCGCCTTGGGGAAAATCAAAACCATACAATCGGACTTCGTCCGAGGAACTGCACTCCTTTCTGTCACTCCGTGACATCCTTCCTCGCTGAGGCAGGTCTCAAGAGGAATAAAGAAAAAGTTTCAAATCTGATTTGTTTTTGACCTTTCGTACCCCATCCCCTACCATACTCCCTTCCCCATTTGGGAAGGCGAGTATTGGTGGGCTGCTCTGATTCCACTCAAGAGTCAGGACTCTGGAATATCGAGCGGGCGAGTTGTTTTATGTATACTCTTAATTTTTCCCATGTGAAAAGCAGGCAGTTCCCGCTGCCTGTTTTTTTGAAACAGTGTTTCTTCCCGGAAACGCTGTTTCTTCAGGAATTCTTCCTTCCCCGGAATCATTCCATTCTTGTTTTGTTATTCATATCTTCCATAAATCTTTCTCTGACGAGGTCTTCGTCGAATGCGTCGATATACTCTGCGTTCCTGCACAGAAGGCAGTAGAAGGCAACGCCTGAAACGGCACCTACGAGAATTCCTGCCGCAATCCCTACCATGGTTCCTCCCATTTCCACAAAAGTCCGGGCCCTCCCCGCCCTTCTTTTGTACTATCCCCGGTATGAATTACTTCCAGATGATTTTCATCCACTGCGGATAGGCGGTCTTGAGGTGTTCTTCGACGCTCTGGAAGAGGGCATAAATCATCGGGCCGCTTACTTTTTTTTCCGGGCAGAGGATGCTGAGATCGAGGACGAGGTTTCCCTCGTCGTCGAGGTAGTATTTGAATGCTTTATACTGTTTATTGAACTTGTTCATGAGCTCTTCGAGTGCTTTTTCGTTGTTCTTCTTCTTGGCGCTCTGAGCGACAAGGAGACGGACGATGCCGTAGATGCTCTTGTCAAGGATGACGATGATTGGCAGTCTTGCGTTTTCAAGCTGCATGTGCGAGCGGAATACGGCGGTTTCCAATGGATCTTTGGCAATTTCTTCGACGGCGAAGTCTTTGAGTTTTCTCTTATCCAAGTATTCCTGGAAGCTTTCTGCTTTTTTGTTCATTTCGATTCCCTCTTTCTAAATCAATAGAGCTTCCCCGGCGCCATTGCCAGGGCCAAAGCTTTTTCCCTGCATTTACTCTAACCTATCGCAAAATGGAATGAAACTATCCGAAAGTATACTTTTGAAAGGAAATGTGAGGGAAATTTCTAAAAGCAGCGGACTTTTTTGAAAGAACAGCAAGGAAGATACAAGGAAGGATAGCGATTATAAAAATAAAAGAGGATGGGGAGAGAGGAAAAAGACCGTGTAGGGAGAAAAGCAGGGAGGAAAACTGGGAAAGAAATGAAAAACCAGACAACCGCAGAGCGGGGAAAAGAAAAAACCGGACGACCAGCCTGGAGGTTGAGAGAAATCAACCCTAACCGCCACAAAAGGAATATGCTTTACTTATTAACTGCACCCCTTTCGGCCTGTACAGAACAATTGAGTCATTACCGATATTACAGAAGATTCAACTGGTATACAGTCCACTTCCCCCGAAGGTGGCAGCTTCACAAGGAATAAAGAAAGGATTTCCAATCTTATTTGTTTTGGACCTTTCGTACCCCTTCCCCTACCATACTCCCTTCCCCGTCTGGGAAGGTCAACACCACTTATTTGCTTCGCAAGGGGAAAAGAAAAACCAAACAACCTCACTCCGCTCGCAGAACCTTTTTAGATTTTAAAACTCAATGAATGATCAACCCTATCCGCCCGGCCTTTTTAGAAACTGCACCTTTTAAAAACCACAAAACTAGCCTGCGGCCCAGGAAATGAACTTCATTCGTCGCCTTCAGCGACACCTTCCTCTACGAGGCAAGGTCAAACACCCTTAAACCTCGCGTTGCTCGTGGAAAACCTTACGACCTCGCTGCGCTCGTAGAAATAAAAATCCCCGCTCAGGACTGGCGAGCGAAGTGAGTTCCCGTTTCTCCACGCAAAAAAAGCGCTCCCTTTCGGGAACGCTCTGATTTCCATTGGTGCGCTTGGGGGGATTTGAACCCCCGACACACGGTTTAGGAAACCGCTGCTCTATCCAGCTGAGCTACAAACGCATTAGTATTATTTTACAAAATGATGGTGTCTTTTTCAAGTACGACTAAAACAGATCTTTCAGCTTGGAGAAGATGCCCTTTTTCTTTTCGGGTTTTCTTCTTAAAACAGGCTCTTCTTTCTTCTCTGGCACGGGCTCGCGGCTTGGCGGCGGGGCGGACTGGCCCGGCTTGAAGGGCGGGGGCGCGGTGAAGGTGGGCATCCTTAAGACCGGCGGGGCCATGAAGTTTGGTTTCACGACGGGCGGGTGGTAGGATCTGGGCCTGGCTTCGCTTCTTCCGTACGGTACGTAGTGGTACGACTTGGCGGAGGGATCCGGGGTATTTCTCTGAACGATGTACCTGGCTCCATTGAAGTCGATGCCGCGGAGGCGTTCGAGGAGCATGGAGGCCATGACCTGCGGCGAGAAATATGAGAATGGCAGTCTCGGCGCCATGCGGGCGATGGAGGAAAGGAAGGATGTCTTCACTTCGTCCATGGAGTAGTGGAGATCTTTCCGGATTTCATCCATCAGGAGGATCATGCCCTTCTGCGTGGGGAAAAGGTTCTCGTACGGGACGAGGTTGTTTTTGTTTCCCATGCCGGACATGTCCATGAAGAAGACAAGGTACAGGTACGGCAGGGCTTCTTCGTTGTCTTTGATACGCAGGTAGAAATTCGCGACAGTGTAGTACATGTTGCGGAGCTTCGACCATTCGCCGGCCATGATGTAGAGGGAAATTTTCTGCTGGAAGGCGCGGTAAAGGATGTCCCGGGCGGTATATGGTTCACCGCGCTGGGCGAGGGTATTCTGCGATTCGCCGATTTCCCCTTCGGTCAGGCCGTAATTCTCACGGACGTTCAGGACGTAGGCCATGTGATGCCCGATTTCCGCCTTGCCTTCCTTGGTGAGGACGTAAATCTTCGGCACGCCGTGGGCATAGTCGGACTCGGGAATCTGGGAAATGACGCGCCCGGTGAGCTCGGCATGCGAGCCTTCGCCGGAGAGACCGTAACGCTTCAGGAAATCCGAGAGTGCTTTGTCCGGCAGCATGCTGACCGTCTCCTGCGGCCGGCTGTAGCGGATCCAGCCATTCTCATACAAAAGCCCGATCCGGTCATTGGCGTCCTGGCCGTAAATCTTCAGCTTGTACGGCGGTATCTTATGATGCACCGGCTTGCCGTCGAAGTAGTCGAGTATCAAAATGTCCCTGATCGATAAAGCCATCGCAGCGCCTCCTTTCCCATATATTCCGCCTTCCGCGGTCTTTCGTAAACTTTTCCATTCTTAAGTATAATACAGAAGTGATTTTTTGGGAATTGGGAGAAATATATTATTCTATATATATTTCTATTATATAAAGGAAATAGGGAATAAGAGAGGAAATCAGGACTCAGCACATCGCAGTAATGCAGCCGTTCTTGCCAATGCGGAACTCGCGATGCTCGTCATTCCTGAGTCCTGATTTTCCTTATATTTCCTTCTCCAGAAATTCCTGTGCTTCGGAGAGGTTCTTGAAAATCCCGTAGGCGATGGGGATGAGGTCATCAGTGACGGGCATGAGGTCAGGAACCATGATCGTTCTCATGCCCGCTTTGACGCCGGCGCGAACGCCGTTGGGGCTGTCCTCGAAGACGTAGCAGTCTCTGGGATCGACACCAAGGCGGCTGGCCGCCAGAAGAAATACATCCGGCTCGGGCTTGCCATGCTCGACTTCATCGCCCCCTGCAATGGCATCGAAGGCATCACGAAGCCCCGTCTGGTGCAGATTTCCTTCGATCCTTGTAATGCGGCTGCTGCTTCCCATGGCAATTTTATACCCATGCTCGCGGAAGAAATGAAGGATTTCCCTGCAGCCCGGCTTCTCCGGCACATACCGGGCAAAAATCTTATCCACACGGCGGCGGCATTCGTTCTGGATCACTTGTCCGTCAGATACATGGTAGTACTTTTCAATGACGCCATTCATCACGGCACCATTCGTCCCGCAGATTTCATATTTGAAAGAATCCGGAAGCACCAGGCCCATCTCGCCCGCGATCTCATTCCAGATCCTCTGGAAAATAAACTCCGTATCAAAAAGAGTCCCGTCCATATCAAAAATAACAGCTTTTATACTAACGCACCTCCTGCGCTCGATTTTTTAAAAAGACTTTGCTTAACATTCCTTAATTATATAGAAAATGGGGAAAGAATAGAAATAGAGGAATGAAATAATAAGGGAAATTTGATTACAAGTTCGCTTCGATTTGAAAAATCAACGCTCAGGAATGGCGAGCGGAGCGAGACTATAGCTGTCCCCGTCAGGGGAAAGTGGCGCGCATGCGCCGAAAGGGGTTGATTACCAACGGACGAAGTCCGGTTGTGAAGGTTTTGATTTTCCCACGCAAAAAAGCTCTCTTCATAGGGAGCTTTTTTGCGATTTTTATGTTTTTTTCCCTTGCGTTCTGTTTTTTCTTGTTTTATGGTTTTATCTTTTTTCCCTTCACACTCTCGCCGCCATGTGGAAGACGGGGAGGATGACGGAGAATACGACGATGGCGGTCATGCCGCCTACTAATAGGAGCATGGCGGGTTCTAAGATGGCGCGGAAGCGGCTGGCTTTTCTTTCTGCCTCTCTTTCCATGAGGCCGGCGGCTTTCATGAGGAAGTCCGGGAGTTCGCCGCTTTCCATGCCGATCCTTGTAAGCTGGTAGAAGATGGGCAGGGAGAAGCCGCTTTTCTTGAGGCTTTCGGCGAAGTCGTTTCCTTTGGTGACTTCTTCCTTGACGGCTTCGAGGGCTCTTTCTGCTTCGCGGTTTCCTATGGTATCCTTGCAGTCTTCAAGGGCGTCGCCCAGGGTCCTTCCGCTTTCAAGGAAAGCAGAGAGTGTAGCTGCGAAGCGGATGAGGAGGAGGCGTTTGCAGAAGCGGGAGCGGTAGAGGATTTCGTCTATTTTCTCTCTTCCTTTTTCTGTCTTCAAGGAAATACCAAGACCGAGGGCCGAGAGAAGCGGCAGAAGGAAGAGGAAGCGTCCTGTTTCCTGAAGAAATTTCCCGGCGGCCAGAGCAATCCTCGCGCCGGCAGGAAGGGTGATCTGCAGGGAGGCGAAGAGTGTCTCGAAGGTGGGGAGGATGAATGTCAGGATGGTGAGAAGGACGGTCAGTGCGAAGAGGAGGACAAAGCAGGGATAGGCAAGGGCGCTTACCGCTTTTCTTTTGAATTCTGCTTTCTTCCGGTAGTGCTCGGCGATGCGGTCGAGTTCTTCGGGGAGCGTGCCTGTCATTTCTCCGACCTGAATCAAGGCGGTGAAGAAGCGGGGAAAGGCGCCTGATTCATCGAGCGTTTCCCAGAGGGTCCTTCCTTCCATGACAGTCTCGCGGGCGCGTGAGAGGATAGGTTTCTCGTGTTTTTTCGCCTGTTCTTCAAGGAGGGCCAGGGTAGCCGTGATGGTGAGGCCTGCTTTGAGGAGGGCGCTCCATTCGCTGGCAAGGACGGAGAGTGTCTCGTCTCCGGAGAATGGTTTCCTTTTCAGGAAGCTGCGTCTTTCTTTCTTTTCCGATGCCTCTTTTGTCAGGGAGATAATAGAAAAGCCGCGAAGGCGGAGTGCATTCGCGGCATCCCCGCCAGAGCTGGCACTGATGGTGCCTTCTTCCATAGCTCCTTCGGTATTGAAGACTTTGTAGAGGTATGTTTCCATATGTATCTTGTGTCGGCTTTACGCCGGGAATCATTCGAGGGTTTTCAGGAGTTTTTCTCTGTCTTTTTCGGAGATATTCTTCAGGCCGTACGCTGCCTGCTTCAGGGTGCGCATGTTCTGGAGGCCCATTTCCATGTACGACGGGATCTGCTCGTCCTTGCCTTCCCGGATGAGGTGGGAAACGGCGGGGACGTTCGTCAGGATTTCGCGCATGAGGAAGGTTTCCTTGCCCGGCCGGCAGAGGCGCTGCGTGAGGACGTGCTGCAGGCAGGAGGAAAGGATGCTCCGGATTTCGTTTTCCCTCGTGGAAGGAAATGCGTGGATGATGCGCGTGCATGCGTCTTTGGCACGTGTGGTGTGGAGGGTGGCAAAGACGAGGTGGCCTGTCTCGGCCGCGGTCAGGGCAGCTTCGATGGTGGCGGCGTCGCGCATTTCTCCCACAGCGATGATGTCGGGGTCCTCCCTTAGGGACTCGATGACGCCTTCGGCAAAGCTCGGCGTGTCTTCTCCGATTTCCCTCTGGTGGACGAGGGCTTTGTCAGAGGAAATGACGTATTCGACGGGGTCTTCGAGGGTGACGATATGGCAGGGGCGCTTGGCCACGGCTGTCAGGAGAATGTGCGCGAGCGTCGTGCTCTTGCCGCTTCCCGAGGGGCCTGTGATGAGGACAAGGCCGTGCTCAAGGGCAGAGAGTTTGTCCAAGAAAGCCTTGTCGGGGTCGGCAGGGAGTGCGGAGAGCTCGGGCAGGACGCGGATCGCGGCGGCCGGTTTCCCTCCGCTCTTGTAAATATGGAGGCGGAAGCGGGTATTTCCCAGGGAAAAGGCAGTATCGAGCGCGCCTTCTTTTTTGTATGCAGTCATTCTGTCTTCATTGACGTAGGACGTGAAAAGCGCCGTGAAGAAATCTTCTCCAGCCGTCTCGCGAAGCTTCTTCAGCGCGCCGCCTGCGCGGATCATCAGCGGTTCATCCTGCGTGGCGTGCACATCCGTCAGATTCGGATACGTCTGCATGAGTTTTTCTATATCCAATTTGCTCAGTCCTCTCCCGCGATGACCTGGGAGGCTGATCTTGCTGAAATCCAGCCTTTCCGGAGCTCGCGAAGCGCCGCCGCGCCCATATCGGGCTGGCCCTGCGCTCTCATTCTTTCCTGCAGTTTGTCGGCCGAGAAGCCCCCGCGGATGATCTGCCGCTCTTCCCGTCCGATTTCAATCATTTCAAAGGCGCCGATTCGCCCTGCGATGCCGCTCCCATGGCATTCCTCGCAGCCTTCTGCATCCATGACCGTCTCTCCCAGAAATTCCTGCGGGAGGGAAAGGTCGGCGAATTTTTCCTCCGTCAGCGTGACTTTCCTTTTGCAATGCGGGCAGAGGCGCCCGGGGATGCGCTGGGAAATAATCAGGGAGAGCGAATCCGCCAGAAGGTAGGGAGCGATACCCATGTCCATCAAACGGAGCGGCGCGGACGCTGCATTCACCGTGTGAAGCGTCGACAGGACGAGGTGTCCCGTCAGCGCGGCATGTACGGCGATTTCCGCCGTCTCCCTGTCGCGGATTTCCCCGACCATCAGAATATCCGGATCCTGGCGGACGATCGAGCGGAGGCCTTTTTCGAAGGTGAGCCCTGCTTTTTTATTCACCTGCATCTGCGTCACGCCCTCGATCCGGTACTCCACGGGATCCTCGATCGAGATGATATTCACCGAAGGGTCATTCAGGAGCCGGAGCGCCGCATAGAGCGTCGACGTCTTTCCCGAACCGGTCGGCCCGGTCGTGAGAATCATCCCTGATTTCCTTCTAAGGCACTTCATGAAAAGCTTTTCCTGGACATCCATCATCCCGAGATGGTTATTCTCTATGAAATCTACCTTCCCGGAGAGAATGCGGATGACGATCGTCTCGCCGTAGAGGGAGGGCAGCGTGGAAATGCGGAAATCATAGGAAACGCCGTCCACGGTTTCCGAATACGACCCGTCCTGCGGCAGCCGGCTCTCGGCGATGTCCATGCTCCCGACGACCTTGGCGCGCACGGATATCGGATTCTTCATCGCAAGCATCATCGTGAAGCGGTCGTACAGAATCCCATCCCGCCTGAAACGCACGCGGATGAAAGACTCCTGCGGCTCGATATGCACATCACTTACGCGCTCGCGGACCGCCGTGGTAAGGATCCGCCGCAGAGCCGCCTCCGCCGTCGGCGCACGCACTTCTTCCATAAGAACCTCCGAATAAGAATTACCAGAAAACCGAAAGGAAGGAAAATATATAACCAAGGCACAGCTCTGGGAAACCAAGCCTATTCTTAGAAACTGCACCTTTTGAAAACCATACAACCAGGGCACAGCCTTGGAGAAATCAACCCTATCCGCCCCTTTTTAGAAACTGCACCCCTTTCGCCCTTCGGGCACTTCCCTCCGTTGGGGGCAGCTTGCGATGAGAAATGAAAAATCAATGGTTTTGTTTTGAACTTATATAGGCACCTTCCCCGTCTGGGAAGGCGAGTCAAAGAAATTTCCTATATTATAACAAATATTAAGGAAAAAATCGCCGAGGGGCGGTCATGTGCGGATTTCCTCCCTTCTCCTGCGCCTTGGAGCAATTTTGTAAAAATAATTTTACAACCCCTTGCATTTTTGCTTTCCGTTTGTTATTATATTTAAGTCATATGGTTGAGAAAACCTGAGACACAGGGGCATAGCGCAATTGATAGAGCAACGGTCTCCAAAACCGTAGGTTGGGGGTTTGAGTCCCTCTGCCCCTGCCAATTTGGCCCAATAGCTCAGCTGGATAGAGCACTTGACTACGAATCAAGGTGTCGGGAGTTCGAATCTCTCTTGGGTCACCATGCTATTCAAATTCGAACTCTTTACTCTTACAGGATTCTGCAGGAGTGGGAGTTCGTTTTTGTAATTATACTGAATTTCAATGTAGTCATCATAGACTATCACGCAGCGGACGAGCGATGAGAGCAGGATGCTCTTGTACTTGTCCGCTGTTTTTATTTTCTGGGCGATTGAGTAAAAGAAAAATTCAATATGCTTTTCCGTCAGCCTTGACTTACCGGATAATAATTCTTCGCGAGAAATGGCCTTATTTAGCTCTGTGAGGCTTTTCTCATACTCTTTAATATGATTTGTTATGGTGACGGAGATAAGGCCGCTCTCGACCGCCTGCACGCAATTTTTAAGCTTTTTATTTATCTCTGCCGCCTGATTCTTCAGAGATTGAACGGTCAGAGATTCTTTCTGCTTCTTCTGCGCTTCGACTGCCTGCCGGGCGATTGCATGCACAGCTTCCTTACTGGACAAGATTCTGGTGGTAACAGAGCAAACAAGCTCTTCCAGTTTATCGGTTCTGATGTTCCTGGCTGTGCATCCGTCTTTCTTCAGGTGCTTCGTGCAGGCATAGTAGTAATAGGTATTTTTGTACTTCGACGTGCCGGATGTGCCGACCATGTTAGAACCACACTGGCCGCAGAAAAGTTTTCCGGTTAGAAGGAAATTTTCACTGCATACTTTCACATGATTATTCTTCCTGTACTGCAAGGTCTTCTGTACGGCTTCGAAGGTCTTTCTGTCAATGATTGCAGGAATAGCGTTCTCTTTCCGGATGTGGTTCCAGGTATAAGTGCCAATATACTTTTCATTCCGAAGAATGGTAGTTAGACTGCTTTTTCCAAAGGGGCGGCCGGTTGATGTGCGGCAGTTGGCGGCATTCAGCTCATTAATGATTCCGGTAGGCGTGCGGCCATCCAGCACCATCTGATAAATCCGCCTGACTATCTGCGCTCCGGCTTCATCAATGACCAGGTGATGATCTGCATCCAGCTTATAGCCTAACGGAACAAGGCCGCCTGACCACTTGCATTCCAGAGCATTTTCCGTCATCCCTCTCATTACATTTTCGGCCAGCTCGGCGCTGTAGTATTCAGCCATTCCTTCTATGACAGATTCAAGCAGAATGCCGGATGGATCGTCAGCAATATTTTCCATGGCACTGACAACATGCACACCATATTTTTTCAATTTATGCTTGTATTTGGCCGAATCGTATCTATTCCTGGCAAAGCGGTTCAGCTTGTATACCAGGACAACATCAAAGGCTTGTGTAGCTGCAGCCTGGATCATCATCTGGAACTCCGGGCGCTGGTCTGACCTTCCGGTCATTGCGCGGTCTGCATATGTGTGAACGATGACCATATTATTCCGGCGGGCATAGTCTTCACAGACACGAATCTGGCCTTCAATCGATTCCTCACGCTGACGATCCGAAGAATAGCGGGCATATAAAACGGCCTTGACTGGTGCTGTGGTTTCTTTTTTAGGCATAAGAAAAGCCTCCTAACTGGGTAAAATGGAGGCTGATTTGGTATAATAGAATAGTAATCAGCCTCACGTGGGATAGATTACAAAGGCCGCTCAGCTCTGCAAAGCTTGTGGCCACTAGCCTCATCCATACGCCAATATGGATGGGGCTTTTTATTGTTTCAAGCAGATTCGAACGATTTCAAGCAGATGAAAAATGAAAGCCGCTTTTTATCCGATAAACACGGAACTTTTACCATTTTTCCGACGTTGGAAAATCGTAGGGAATCGTTTCAAGTAGTTTCAAGCAGGTAGAAAGGTGTTATTCTTCCTGATCTCTGACTTTATACACATGGATATAGTTTTCAGGAAGTGCTGGCGCAATTCCCTTTTCTATGATGGTGGCAATCAGATCCTTCTTCAATCCTTTAGTGGGCAGACCTGCATCAGCAAGGATTTTCTGCAGTTCCGGCTTGTGCAGCTTTTTCAACTCTTTTTCAATGGAAATATCCACTAGGTGGGCATAATTCCCAGGATCCACGAAATCCCTTATAAAATCCTCTTTGGTATAGCCATCCGGCTTTTCGCTATACAAGTCTTCATATGAAATGCCGCCTGCATAAACCTCTGCTTCATAAATGACCGTTTTCACAAACATGTCTTTGGATGGTCCAAATAAGGACTTCACAATAGGAGGAATTTTCCTTTCCATGATATTCAGCATGATCAGCGCACAGGCCCTGGCATCAGATAATGAATCATGATGGTCAAGGCTTATGTTGAGATGTTTACAGATGGTATCAAGCTTATGATTTGGCAATTCCCTATAGGCATATCTGGCACTTTGCAAGGTATCCGCAAAAAGCAGGGGAATATCCAGAACAATGCCTTCCGTTTTCGCAGTGTGCAGCAGGCAGCCCATATCAAATTGGGCATTATGCGCCACCAAAACATATCCTTTGATGAAATCATGAAAAGCTGATTCATAGAACTCTTTGAACGTCGGAGCGGTGCGGACCATTTCCCAGGTGATTCCATGGATTCGTGTATTCGTGAATTTTATCTCAGGCGGTTTAATCAGGGAAGTGATGCTGTCTACAATCTTGCCATTCTCAACCTTGACCGCGGAAATGCTGCAGATTGAATAAGGCTGGGCATTGGCCGTTTCCACATCGAACGCCACGAAACTGTCAATCGGTACCTTGTATTTATTGGCTACAGGAAGGCTAACTCTGGCAAAACCATTGGATTCAGGAAGCCTGTAAGCATCCAAAAATTCTGAATAGAATGGAGCTTCTGCTTCCAGCTCAGCTTCCTGCTTTTTCTTTTTATTATGCCTGTAATACCATACCGCAAAGATTATGACGATTAAAATCAGACCACCCATAATTCCACCTTAATCCCCTTTCTTCAGCTGGATAAACTGCTTTGGAACTCCACGGCATCTTGCTAAATCATATAGAGAGCAGTCTTCATGATCTGCAAGGTATTCATCATTCAGAAGCAATTCCACAGCAAATTGATTGGCCACATGCTCTACCCTGCTGGCGTTAATGCTCATTGTGTATGTTTTCAGCCATTGCGTATTATCATCCGGAGTGCAAAGCGCATGCCCTAATTCATGTGCACAGACGAAGTTCAGTAAGTCAGAAGGCGTGCGCTTGTCATCAATAATAATAAATTTTGACCTTTTGTATTTTAAGTAGTTCCCTAGTTTTCCGCCTAAATCTCCATATATGATATGGATGTTTCTAGCCTCCGCCAGTGCAAACGGATCATCAGTTTTATATCGGCGGATCAGCTGGCGAACCTTCCGCTGTATTTCCATACTATTCAATCCTTCCGGTACTTTTTAGGCGTATATTTCTTCTTTGCAATCTTTTTAGCCTGGATCATTGCGGCCTTAATGGTGGCAGTGAATGCTTCAATGTCTTCAATGTTGGCGCCATCTTCATAGGCAGCAGAGGAAACGGAATTCATCATATCTTCCAGATCGGATTCAATCTCACGTTCATCTTTATCTGTAAGCTCCGGTTCTTTGTTGCTATTCAGGAAATCCGGTGAAAAACGTGGATCAATGTCTGATTTCTTGACATGCAATGCATCTGCTATTTTCTGCACATTGCCGGCATTAGGCGTTGAGCGCATTGAGAAATATCCGGATATTGTTGAAACCGGAATTCCCGTCATTTCAGATAACTGATATTGTGTCATATTGGCACATAGTTTTTTCAGGTTATTCGAAATCTGCTCACGCAAAGATTTATCGAATTTAGAAAGTTTATTCCTTGGCATGATACTTCTCCTTTCCGTATGTCTTTAGCTACATTATAACGAATATAATCGTTAAAAACAAGGAACAGAACTATCACAAAACGCTAAAGTTCGTTTTTATAGATTGACAAAACGAGTTTATTCGTTTATCATATAGCCAATGAATGGAGGTGATAAAAATGATTAAACTTACACTTGAGGCGGCAAGGATTAACATTGGATACACCCAGAAAGAGGCCGCGGAGCGGTTCGGAATGCATTACCAGACACTTGCAAAGCTGGAAGAAGATAGCACAAATGCGCCGTACAGTTTCATCCAGGCCATCCCGCGTGTCTACAGAATTTATCCTGACAATATTTTTTTTGGTCGCAAAAACGAGTTTATTCGTTTATTGCAGACTGGAGACAAATTAGTAAACGCGTAAGAGGTGATTTCTATGGATAGCCTGCTTGATTACATCGCAAGATACGTCAATGAGCATGACGCTGAATACCAGGAATGGTTAAAGAAGAAAGGGGAAGCGAAACATGAATGAGATTTTGAGTATCAACAATATTCACGGCTACATGGATAAAGAAAACGGCACGGCATATCTGAACGCTGAAGATGTAGCGCGAGGATTTGGGTTTACGAAAACTGAAACGAAAAACGGAGTCAAATACGAATCCGTTAGATGGGCAAGAGTGAATGAATATCTCAGCTCTTTCGGCTTTCGCCCAAATGTGGGCGAAGATGATTTTCTCCCAGAAAACATGGTCTACCGTCTAGGCTTTAAAGCCAGCAATGAAGCGGCACAGAAGTTCCAGGCTGTGCTGGCAGATGAAGTACTTCCTGCTATCCGGCGGCACGGTGCTTACATGACCGGCGAAACATTGGAAAAGGCATTAACTAGCCCCGATTTCCTGATTCGTCTTGCCACGGAATTGAAGACGGAAAAAGAAAAGAGACTTGCGGCAGAGAAGCAGGTCGAACTTGACCGTCCGAAAGTTGTCTTTGCTGATGCAGTGAATGTGTCTAAAGACGGAATGCTGATTGGAATACTAGCAAAACTGCTCCATCAGAACGGCGTAGATATCGGGCAAAAACGGCTTTTCCAGTGGATGCGGGATAAGGGATATTTGATGAAGAATGGCACAGATAAGAACATGCCGACACAGAAGGCAAGAGAATTGGGATTGTTCAAGGTCAAAGAACGCACGATTGATAATCCGGACGGCTCTGTAAAACTCACACGCACAACACTTTGCACTGGGAAAGGACAGCAATACTTCATCAATAAGTTCTTGAACGGAAATCCCACAGTAACAGAGCAGGCGATTGTAGACCGCAAAGAGAACTAATTCGCGTGTTCAACCTGAAGGAGGTGAAGAACATGTGGTACATGGAAGAAACAATAGACCATGGCTGGCATGCGCTTAGAAAGATGTGGTATGTGCAGGACGATGGAACGCCGGACGCACTCACGAAAGCAAAGAGAGAAGCGTCACGCAGTCGCACATTCAACGATTCAATCATCTGCATCGGTCATGAAATCAGCAATGATTCGCACATCGTGGACCCAGTCGCATTCAAGGAAGGCAAGGGTAAATGGCACAGGATGAGCTATGACGGCGACGATGTGTTTGTGGATGGGAAGAGGCAGGAGAGATAAAAATGGAAGTACCTATTACACAAAAGTACACACTTTCTATCGAAGAAGCATCCAATCTGACGGGCATCGGACGTGACCAGATCTATGACTGGGCAAAGACAGATGACACGTTCCCTGTATTCAAGATTGGAAGCAAGTATGTCATCGAGTCCGGTCTTCTTCACGAATGGCTCCGGAACCGGTGCAAGAACCGCGTCGGAATGGAGAGCACGAGAGTGATGCGAATTTTGAAAAGGAGGGGCCAGAGATGAAACGCAAGTACAGCAAGATCAAGATCGCATCCGCGATTCTGGGAGCTGCCTGCATTGTAACGTTTGCCTTCGCTATCATTTCGGAAGCGTCGACAACGACGGAAATCATCCGGTACGAGACAGAAGCTGACTACGGTGATACAGTCTGGAGCATCTGCGCAAAGATTGCAACAGATGAAGATGACTTGAACAAACTCGTCTGGCAGACGATGAAAGACAATCACATCGAGAACGCCTCCGACCTCCAGCCAGGGCAGAAGATCATTGTGAATGTACAGAGAGCGAGGAAATCATGACAAATAACGCAACAATGATACCGAAGACGAAGATAACTTATCAGGAATGGTTTCTGGAGCAGAAAACCCGTTGCATCAGTCAGGCAGAAGAGCTTGATGACGCCATCGAGATGGCAAACAGCGGTGATGCATACAACATGGAGGGCATGAAAGTGAAGTACGCTGATTTCATCGTTCTTGCAATATCAGCTCTCCGTTATGGTTATTTCGGACGAGTGATCAGCCGCCCGGAATTCATCCAGGAACATCTTCACATCGCTGAATTATCAGAACTTTATGAAGAATACGTCCGTATGTGCAACTACTACTACAACGGAGACATTCCTGCAGCAAAACTTGAAGAAGCTTACAGCGACATGAAAAGCGATGGGAACACATTAATCACCATGATTGATGATCTGGCGGACTCGCTCGCATTCTTTGTTATCAAGATGAAGAGGGAAGAAGAATGACAGACACAGAAAGGAAAGACCTCGAAGCAGAAATCTGTATGCTGAGGACGAGTATCTATGAGTTAGTTAGATATTACACCGAGGGAAGAGACAAAGACTTTCGTGAAGAAGTCAGAGCACTGGCAGGCATGGAATATGACATGCATGATGGACAGAAGTGCCTTGATTGGATAGACGGACTCATCTGCATGGTATACCCAAGCGATTCAGATTTCATCCCAATGTAAGGAGCAAAGCATGACGCCAGAAGAATTTCATAAGACAGACTTGACCGGCCGCAAGGTCGTGTTCAGAAATCCACAAGTCCGGCATGGATGGATCGAATCCATTTTCAAAGACGGCGCGATCGTATGCAGCATCGCTTACCGGGGCAAGGATACAAAGAAACCTGCGCCGGACGATGCGAAAATCGAGCGTTCCTATCAATCCTGCCAAACGTTCGAGCTGGAAGAAGGTGAGTAAATGGGACGGCACCGTATAGAGAAAGACGAACTGCGCTCGCAGCCGGTTCTCGCATACGTCGATAAGACGAAGCTCAGAAAGATGCATAAAATCATGAATTTCTTAGATATCAGCGCGAGCGAACTGGTCAACAGAGCGCTCAGCAAGTTTTTAGACAATTATCCGGAGTAACCATGAAAGACACAGAAAGAGAAATCGAAAGAACAAGAAGATACCTAGAACGGCTTGTAAGAGTTTCATTCAGCCAGAGTGAACACTATCCTGCAAGCTCCTCGCTTGGAGGTTTCACGGCAGGAGAAGCGGAAATGGCGTCCAGGGTGTGGAACTGGTTCAATGCAAGATTTCCAGCAAATGAAAAGCGTCGAGATCTGGACCATCTCGACGCTGATGGGGATAAATAAGCCACTATTCCCACCAATATTATACCAAAAACAGAATAAAGGAGGAAATTATGCAGCTTTATCGGATTGCAAACGGTATCAAGAACTGCTTCAAAGTTGACGAAAATGCAGTCGTCAACGGCGAGACAGGTGAAGTCTTCGACGCTGATTATCTTGACCAGCTGAAGATGAAGAAGGAAGCGAAAGTGGATAACATTGCCTGCTGGATCAAGGAGCTCGAAGCCGAGGCGGAAGCTCTCAAGAAGCAGGAAGAAGGGTTCGCCGTCAGACGAAAGAGAGCGGAAAGAAGAGCCGCTTCATTGAAAGATTATCTCACCTTCTGGGTGGGCGGTGAAAACATGAAGCTCAAACGCTCTGAAGTAAGGTGGAGAAAATCTACTTCAGTCACCATCATGGATGAAAACGCCATCCCGGAAACATTCAAGAAATAGAAAATCACAGAAGTGATTGATAAAACCGGCATCAAGAACGCTTTGAAGAAAGGCGAAGCTGTAGATGGTGCCACATTAACTGAAAAGCAGAATATCCAAATCAAGTAACGAAAGGAGAAAAGGATATGAGTTTTAAAGATAGAATCACGAAAGGAATCACGGAACGGCCGGTGAAATGCGTCATCTATGGCGTGGAAGGCATCGGGAAAACGACATTTGCAAGCCAGTTTCCCAAACCGTTGTTCCTGGATCTGGACCGCGGATCCGCGCTCCTCAATGTAGACCGCGTGAATACGATCCACACATGGACAGACCTCATCGAGACGGTGAAGTCATTCATCCAGAGCGCAGGGGATGATTACCACACTGTGGTCATTGATACGGCTGATGCCGCTGCAAGCCTCTGTGAAAGGTACGTCATCAAGACGCAGGCGGGAGGCAAGTCTTCCATCGAGGCCATTCCTTATGGCAAGGGATACAAGATGCTGGCTGAGCAGTTCGCCAATCTTATGGTATGGCTTGAATATGCTATCGATCAGGGTTTCAACGTCGTCCTTGTCGCTCATGCAAGGCTGAAGACGATCACGAAGCCTGACGATATGGGCGCCTACGATCATTGGGAATTAAAGCTCCCCGGAAACGGCGGAAACCAGCTGTCACCACTTATTAAAGAATGGGCGGATCTCCTCCTGTTTGCGGATTACAAAACACGCCTGGTAGGGGATTCCAACGGCAAGAAGAAGGCCATCGGCGGGGAAAGAATCATGTACACCTCACACACGCCTTTCGCTGATGCAAAGAACCGGTTCGGCCTCGATGAGGTGCTTCCCTTCGAATACAAGCAGATTGCAAAGGTGGTCCCTGAGAAGAAGATCATCATGAAGGAAGAAGCTCCGGAGGCTGCCGCTCCCAAGTCTGAAAAGCCAAAGAAGCAGGCGAAGACTTCTTCCAAGAAGAAAGAGCCGACAGCTGACGAGCTTGCAGCCAAACTGGTTTCCATGGCTAAAGAAGTCGACATCACTCCCGAAGACATCATGAAAGCCATCGGGAAGATGGGAGATTTCAAGAGCGATACGCCGATCAATGAATACGGCGAAGAATATCTGAAATCACTGATTGGACAGTGGGAATCATTCAAGGCATACATCCAGCAGGAAATTCAAGGGTATCCATTCTAATTCAAAGGAGAAAACACAATGAAAGCTAATTTTGAAAGATTCGGAAACGCACAGCCAGCAACAAGCACAGTAACAAACATCGACTACAACGCCAAGCTCACGGATGCTGACCTCGAAGAAGGCAGCAACCACAGCAAGTACAGACTTCTGCCGGAAGGCGAGTATGACTTCTATGTGGATGATGTACAGCTCAAGCAGTCGAAGGCAGGAAACAACATGGTCGAAGTCATGGCTGCCGTTCTTCCGGAAGATGGAGGCAGTGAAGTCCTCGTCCGGGATTACATTGTACTTACCAATAACGGCATCTGGAAGGCCGCACAGTTTCATAAATCCATCGGCATGTTCGAACAGGCAAAGACCAGAGGCATGGACTGGGATGCATGCTACAAAAAAAACGGACGCCTGAAGCTGAGACACCGCGTCTACGACGGGAAGGAATACAACGAGGTAGCATCTTATCTGCCCTTAGCAAAACCGGCTGTTGAATGAGTAAATTCAACCTGGTACCGCTCCTTTCCTCCATCGACCCGGACGAAAGTTATGCAACATGGATACAAGTAGGGATGGCCCTCAAGATTGAGGGTTATCCACTTTCCATATGGGAGAAATGGAGCAAGAACGGAAGCAAGTACCATGAGGGAGAATGCGCCAAGAAATGGAATACGTTCGGGCAGAATGATGATATCTCAGTCACCGGAGCCACGATTACACAGATGGCGAAGGACAGGGGATGGCAGCCGCAGAAAAGCAAGAACATCGCATTTGATGCCAAGCTGACAGATGATGATCTGATTGTCGTCGATTCATCTTACATAGAAACAGATGAATTCAAGGAACCTTCCAGAGAGAACTGGAGACCTATCGACGATACTATCCAATTCCTGAAGACATTATTCAGGCCGGACGAAATCCCATGCATCGTGGTCGATTCGTTTCAGGATAAAGACGGAAAATATAAGCCAAAAGGGCAGGGCTATTATTTCCATACATGCCGTGAAATCATCGAGAAACTGAAGGACCGGCAGAGTTTTTCCGAAGCAATAGGATCCTACGATATAGCGGCAGGCGCATGGGTAAGAATCAACCCGATGGACGGGGAAGGCGCGAAGAATTCCAATGTGACTGATTACCGGTATACGCTCATTGAATCAGATAATCTCCCCATAGAAAAACAGATCGCGCTCATTAAGGAATTACAGCTCCCGGTTGCCACACTGACTTATTCTGGCAGAAAGTCTGTCCACGCCATTGTCCACATCGATGCAGACACGCAGCAGGAATATAAGGAACGCGTGCAAAGAATGTATCAAATCTGCATCAGGAATGGGCTGACCGTCGACACGCAGAACAAGAACCCTTCCAGGCTGTCCCGTCTGGCGGGATGCTGGAGGAATGCCAAATGGAAAGACAAGGCATCCAGAGAAATCGAGAGCGGAAAGAAACAATTCCTGATAGATACAAACATCGGGCAAGCTGATTATGCATCCTGGATACAGTGGATGGAGGACCAGTCGGACGACCTTCCTGAGTTCGTAAACTACTACGATATCAAAGACAATCTTCCTCCGCTGGCTCCTGAACTGATTGAAGGGATTTTGAGACAGGGCCATAAGATGCTGATCACAGGACCATCCAAGGCAGGAAAATCCTTCGCTTTGATTGAACTGGCGATTGCTATCGCGGAAGGGAAGAAATGGTTCGGCTGGCAGTGCCACGAAGGAAACGTCCTGTATATCAATATGGAAATCGATGATGCAAGCTGTGATGCCCGCGTGGCCGCCGTTTATGACGCGCTTGGGATCACGCCATCCGGAAGGAATAATCTTCTTATCTGGAATCTCAGAGGGAAGGTCATCCCGATGCACCAGCTCGCGCCGGTCATCATCCGGAGGGCGAAGAAACTCAATCTGAAGGCCGTCATCATCGACCCGATTTATAAAGTGATTACCGGGGACGAGAATGCAGCCGGCGACATCGCTAAATTCTGCAACGAGTTCGACAAGATTTGCCGCGAACTGGGTGTTTCCTGCATCTACTGCCACCACCATTCCAAGGGCGCGCAGGGGAGCAAAAAAGCGCAGGACAGAGGCTCTGGCTCCGGCGTCTTCGCAAGAGACCCGGATGCCTTGATAGATATCAATCCTCTTCAGGTAGAAAACAAAGGACCGGATGACATGGAGGCTTACAAGGTGTCAGGAATCCTCCGTGAATTTCCGACATTCAAACCTTTCGGCATTTATTTCAAGTATCCGATCCATCTGGTGGATGAATCCGGATTCCTGACATTGGCGGCTGAAGAAGGAAGCCTGGAAGGAAATCAAGTAAAAGGAAGAATTACGCAAACAACACGAAAGAGCGACAGGCGTGAACAAATTATTCGGTATATAGAAGAAAAGCTTGGCGCAGGAGAAACTGTTACGCAAAAAGGCATATCTGAAGAATTTGAAGTAAGCATATTAACCGTAAGAAGAGATTTAAAAGCAATCAATAATTCGGCAGTTGAACCGGTTTATTTAGTTGATGAATTGGGTCGAATTTCAAGATCCCGATAGGGCTATCAAAAGGGCTATCATCCGTATATATATAGAAATGATAGACCTGAATCGGTAAAGGATTGTAGGGGTAAAGGTGTGGAGTCGTTAATACTCCTCCACAACCTTTCCCTATTCCTAAATCCTTGGCGGAACGTGAAGGAGGAAAAAGGAAATGAACAAGATTGAAACGATGAAAAGAAAAGAAATCATAGAAAATCTTAAGTATGTTGAAAAGATTGCAATCAAGGTACAAGCAATGGCACTGGTCGGAATAGAGGATCCAGAGCATCACTTAATTTCAATGGATGAACTGGAAGGACTTCGTTCTGGATCAGAATTTGTGCTGCAAGCGCTGTATGAAGTGTTTCCGGAACTGATGCAGGATGATACTGTTTTAGACCTTGCGGGAGCCGGAGCGTGTGTGGTCTTTGAAGCTAAAGCTAAAAGGGATGATATGAAAAGAAGAGCGGGGATGCTGGAAGAGCTCTTCCCGGAGGTGAAATGATGATTACTGTCGGATTGTATTGTGAAGTTGAAGACCCTGCTAAATCCTCGGAGCCGTTTTTGTTTCACCTTCTTAGTAACAATAGCAAACCATTGGAGTTCGAAACGCGGCAGCGGGCAGAAACATTTTTATTAAATAGCGGCGTATCGCCATCTGATTTGGACAGCTTTTTGTTTTTAGGGAGCGATGAAAAAGTATGAATGATTCAGGATTGAGACCGGAGTATTACGCGAGAAAAGGTAGAAAAATGATGAATCAAGAAAATCAAGAAATTGAATATATTGATGAAAATGGGCATCGGATTCTGCCGGCAGGATTCGATGTAAAAAAAGCGGAGCGGATTATGGGAAACTTCCTGAATTACCACAGCCCACGGTACACAACGTTTTCAGAAGTGGCGTCTTCCTTAATCTTATCCGGCACGGGATATGATGGCGGCACGTCATCCAACTACTTATGCAATTTGTTGGGTGTAGACGGCGGAGACATGGCCACGCTCAAAAACTGGAAAAGGAGGATTAAACGGTGAAAACGGCATTTAAAGCGATTTTTGAAGGTTTGAGAGGGGATTGATTTATGACAGGAGCAACGATCGTTATCATCGGGGAGCCGGTCGGAAAGGCCCGGCCACGGTTTTCTAGAAGGAGCGGAACGGTGTATACGCCATCTGCTACAAAGAAGAAAGAACAGGAGATTGAAAAGGCCTGGAGATCTGGCGGTTATATGATGTTTCCTAAGGATGTTTATCTAAGGGTGAAAATAGAGGCTTTTTTCTCTATCCCTAAGGCCTTCAGCAAGGCCAAGCATGCCATGGCCATAGATGGCATATTGAAGCCGGCTAAGAAGCCGGATGCAGATAATATCTTAAAACTTGGTCTTGATGCATTAAACGGCGTCGCGTATGCAGATGATAAACAGGTTATTTCTTGTGAATGCATTAAGGCATATGCGGAAACACCGCAAATGGTTATTACGGTATCTGAAATGAAGGTTTGAGAACGGAGGTATATTGTGGGTATAGCGGTTGGAAAGGCAGCACAGAAGGCTGTCTATACGATGGATGTCATGGCGGGTATCTATATCAGGATAACGGCAAGGGAAAGGAACGATGCCACATATCTTGACGCCTGGGAGGTGATCGTGCATAAAGAATGCGTAAGAGAAAAGGAGCCTGTTTTGCTTAGGATTCAGTATGCACCCAATGATAAGGGTTACATGATTCCGCTTAAGATGAGGCAGGCAGAAGAGATCGCGAAGAGTATCAGAAACAATCCATACAAGTATTTTGAGTTTATTGTCCATCGGAAACAGGGGGCTGGTATTTGATGACGGTAAGAGAATTTCTTCTAAGAGTCAGAAAGCAAAACCATATGCTGCTTGTTTATGAACAGGAATTAACAAATTTGCAGGCCCATGCATCTAATATATCCTCTCCTGCTTTTGGCGATAAGGTGCAGGGAAATCATATTTCCTCTTTGGATGAGATCGTTGAAAAGATCGTCATGCAGGCAGATAAAGTTAATCAATTATGGGATGCGTATATTGCTAATAAGGAAAGAGCTGCAAGCATGATTGGCCGTATTGATGACGACGCGCAAAAGGCGGTCTTGTATCGGTATTACATTATGGGCGAAAACTGGAAAACAGTTTCCTGCCAGATGCATTACACCAGGCGGTATATTTTCAAGCTCCATGATATGGGAATCAAAGAATTGTCGGGAATTTTTAAAAGAGTTCACTAAATGACACCAAAAGACACTACTTGACATGCTATTCTGGTATCGTGAAGAAAAGGGAAATATAATAAATTTGCTATTAATGCAAAGCCTCCCTCGATCACTGCCGCATAGGCAGTTTAGAAACTAAAAAGTTAGACATGTTACTTTTGGACAATTTTCCTTTTCTTACACCTCAGAGATACTTTGACGATGGCAAAAAGCACGTAATGAAAGTTACGTGCTTTTTGCTGTCTGTTTTTATGTATATGGTGAACACATGGAAATCATTTATAAGAAGCCGTCTGAACTGACGCCATATAAAAACAACCCAAGAGACAATGACGGCGCGGTTTATTACGTCATGCGTTCGATTGACAGTTTCGGGTTTTCGGGGATAAAGAATGTCACACCTCCTTAAAAGAAGCATGCGTCATGTCGATCAGGCGCATGCTTCTTACGTGGGCGTTTCGTACAGAGGGAAGTACACCGGTCTCCAAAAACGAAAAGGTGGGCTCGAGACCTGCAGCGCCTCCATTCATTCTATTACCCCATAGGAAGTGAAAACCCCCATGCTTTTTTCATGCCCCTACTGTGGCCGGATGCACCCGGCTGGGTACGTTTGCCCAAAGAAGCCGAAGCGCAAGTGGTATCGCAAAGTAAGAGGACAGAACGAAAGATTCAGAAGTTCAGCAGCATGGCAGAAGAAAAGGATTGAGGTCCTTGAACGTGATCACTACCTTTGCCGCATCTGCTTTGAGGATGACCATGTTATCAACAATGTAGGGCTTCAGATTCATCACATCACATCCCTTGATAGAGACTTTGAGCAGAGACTTGATACAAATAATTTAATTACATTGTGTCCAAAACATCATGAAGAAGCAGAACACGGCATCATTCCTGCCGACCGGCTCCGCGAGCTAGCGAAAATGTCCCCCCGGCTTCCGAAATTTGAGAGTTGACAATGGCCCTAGACCATACTGCCCTACCTCAATTCACACAAACTTTGATTTCTCAGGCGTTTTTTGGAAGGATTTATAATGCCAAACTATAAAATCACTCAGACAAAACTAAATAGAATGGCAAAAGAGATGCTTGAAACGGCCGATGCCTATGGGCTGACTGATGACTACCTCTTCATGACAACCTTCCGGAGATATACAACGCAGGTTGCGCTTGCGGAAGAGCTGCAGAAGAGCCTGGAAAAGGACGGCGTCCTTGTTACCAAGGAATATGTCAAAGGCCGGGCCAATATTTACACCCATCCCGGTATCAATTCCTATAACAGAGTGACCGACAGTGCAAACAAGACAGCACAGGCATTAAGTAAGATGCTGGAAGATGCCAGAAATAAAAAAGAAGAGGATCCTAAGAACAAGGCCATGCAGGATCCTTTACTGAAGGCTTTAAAGGGCTGACGTGGCATGCCCAGTGAGTACATTAAGAACCATCCTGCCTATCGCTATGCCAAAGCTATTGTTTCCGGAGATTTCACCAGCATGGCCATCATTCCGGAAATAAAGGATATATATAAGCCTCCCACCTACGTCATCAAGCAATGCCGTGACTTCCTACAGGTTGTAGACGGGGAAAATCCTGATTTCTGCATCAATGAGCACAAATGCCGGCAGATTGACGGGCTTCTGAAGCTCTTAATCATGCCGCGCGGTCTGCAATTCGGTAAACCACTCTATGAATGCACGGTCAGCTATCAATGGCTGTTCTATGTAGCCGTTCTGGCTGAAGTGTATCGCTCTGATCCGGAAAAACGGCGCTATGAACGTGCGGTCCTTGAAATCTGCAGGAAGAATTTCAAGACCTACACGGTAGCGACCATTTTCATCATCCTTTTTCTTACGGAACCTCCATTTTCACAGTTTTTCAGTGTGGCACCGGACCGGGCACTGTCAAAAGAGGTCAAGGAAGCCATACAGAATACGCTGTCGGTTTCCCCTCTTGTTTACTATGACATACATGGATTGAAGCGGTTCAAGCTGCTTCGTGACTGCATCAAGTGCACACTGACACAGACCACCTACACGCCTCTGGCTTATGCCGCAAACAGGTTTGATGGCCGTCTGCCGAACGTCTTCCTAGCCGATGAAGTTGGCGCTCTTCCAAATAACAGCGCAATTGAGGCCATGGCATCCGGACAGCTGAACATCAAAAACAAGCTGGGCTGCATCATTTCTACCAAATATCCCAAAGTAAATAACCCATTTGAATCAGAAGTCGCTTATTCGAAGCGTGTCCTTGACGGACAGGTGGAGGATCAGGCGATTTTTTCGTTGCTGTATGAACCGGATCCGGAAATTGCCAAGGAATGGATTACTAATTCATTGGCAATGGCCCAGGGGAATCCTGCAGGCATCGAGATTCAGGAAATTTGGGATGATTTGAAGAAAAAGCATGCCAGGGCGCTGAACATTGAAGCCACAAAGACGAATTTCCTCACGAAGCACTGCAACATTATGGCATCCGGCACATATGACGGAGAATCCTACATTTCATTGGAGGATTTGCGTCGCGGAAAGGTTAAAGGCATCGACCTGCATGGCCGTGACGTCTATGTAGGCGTTGACCTTTCCATGACAAACGATAATACGGCGGTCAGTGTGATTTCCTACGATGCCAAAGCCGATGTAGTTGACTGCATCCCCATGATTTTCATTCCGGCGGACAGGATTGAGGAAAAGACCAGGGCAGAAAGGGTACCTTATGCCGAATACATTTCAGATGGTTACGTTGTGCCGTGCGGCGATAGGACCATTGATTACAAAGTGGTTGAAGATTATGTGTTCAGCCTAGAAGAAAGATATGGCTGCAAGGTCAAGGCTCTGGGATTTGACCGGTACAACTGTCTAAGTTCAGCACAGAAGTGGGAAGAAGGCGGCATTGATACTGTGGAAGTGAAACAGCATTCCAGCGTGCTCCACTCCCCTACTAAATGGCTGGCAGAGCTTATTGCAGACGGTAAATTTCATTATGAATCAGGGAACAAGATGGTTGAAATCAACTTTGAAAACGCCAAATGCGTTTATGACACCAACATGAACCGATATGTAAATAAGAAGAAGTCTAACGGAAAGATAGATATCGTGGCGGCTACCATCAATGCCATGTACCTATTGGAGCAGGATGTTAAACTCAATACTCCAATGACGTGGGGAGCACAATTTTAAGGAGGTGAAACAATGAGCTTACTAAGTTTTCTGGGATTTAAAAAAGAAGATGAAGAAAAGCGGTCTCTTGAAAATCCGGCTGAGACGCCTGCAGGATTGGCTGACCTTATCCAGGCAGATATCGACATGCGTGCCACCAGGGAAGAAGCTTTAACCCTTCCGGCTGTGGCATCCTGCCTGCAGTTTATTGCCGGTGCCGTTTCCGGAATGCCGGTAAGGCTGTATAGGAAGATGGAAGACGGCGGGAAAGAAGAGATTGATGACTACCGCACACAGCTGCTGAACCGGGAAACCGGTGATACTTTGGACGCGGTGCAGTTCAAGCGGGCAATGGTAATAGATTTCCTGTTAAATGGTGCCGGTTATGCTTTGGTGAACTGGAAGAGTAATAAAATCCAGTCTATCAACTATGTTGCCTATGAAAATGTTTCTCCGGTAACTAATTCGGATCCTGTTTTCAAGGCGGTTAATTACTGGATTAACGGACATCGCTATTATGATTACCAGATTTTACGCATTCTCAGGAACAGTGATGATGGAATGGAAGGCCACGGCATCCTGAAAGAGAACCAGGCACTTTTCTCCACCATGTTCAAGGCACTGAGATATGAGCACAGCACCATCGGATCAGGCGCTAAAAGAGGATTTTTAAAGTCCAGCAGGCATTTGGACAAAGATATTCTTAAAGCTCTCCGTCTGGCGTGGGCAAAACTGTTTTCCGGGGATAACAGCGTGGTAGTGCTGAATGATGGCCTTGATTTTCAGGAAATTGGCACAACAGCAACGGAAAACCAGCTGGTGGACAACAAAACCATCAATAATAACTCTGTTTATGCCATTTTCGGTATTCCCACAGGGCTTTTCAGTGATAATCCATCATCTGAAACCTATCTGCAGGCCATCCGGACAGCAGTTCTTCCGGTTGCCAGGGCGCTTGAAAATGCTTTGAACAAGTTTATGCTTTTGGAATCGGAAAAAGACAAGCTGTTTTTCACCCTGGACAGCAGCGCAATCACAGAAGCCGACACCATGACGCGGTATCAGTGCTATGAAATCGGCCTTAAAAATTCCTGGCTCACTGTGGATGATATCCGTAAACGTGAAAATATGCTGCCTGTTGGCATGGACTTTATCAAGCTGGGCCTTGATGCAGTGCTTTATAAGCCACAGACAGGCGAAATCTATACTCCGAACACCGGCGTGAAAGCCAACATCAACGATGCGGCCGCGCCTCCTAAAGACAGCACTAATTTGAAAGGAGGTGGTAACGATGAAAGTAGAAATTCGCAGTGATAACACTGCAATTATCGAAGGGTATGTGAACGCTGTAGAAAGAATGTCCAGAACTCTGCATGATTATGACGGCAAAAACTTCCGGGAAGTGGTAAAAGCAGGCACCTTTGCCAAAGCGATTGCCACAAACCCGCATGTGAAGCTGTACTTCAATCATGAAAGAGCTATAGGCGGCATGGATGACGGCACCCTGGAGCTGAAAGAGGATAATATTGGTCTCTATGCAAGGGCGATTGTCAATGATCCGGACATTGTGCGGGAAGGCCGTGCAGGAAACCTATCCGGCTGGTCTTTTGGCTTCTGGATTAACCCCAACGGGGAAACATGGCGTGATGATGACCAGAACGGGCGCATCCGTGAGCTGACTGACATCAGCCTGGATGAAGTATCTATTCTGGACGTCACTCCGGCATACTATGCAACTTCCATCAACACCCGTGATGAAAAGGCGGCACTGAGAGAAATTCGTGTAGTAGATGACAAGACGGATAGCGTTAATGACATCTACGGAGCTTTGGAGCGGAAAAAGAGACAGATTGAAATTTTAAAGATGGGTATTAAATAGGGAGGATAATCATGAATCTGAAAAAACTCATTGAAAAACGTAATGCTTTGGTAGATAAGCTGAATGAAATCGTTAAAAAGGCCGAAGATGAAACCCGCGCCATGAACGATGATGAAAATAAAGAATTTGACCAGGTTACTGCAGAAATCCGTGCACTGGATGCAACCATTGAAAAAATCAGGTCTGCAATGTCTGTCAATAAATCTCAGGAACCGGAAGAACCGGCTGTAAAAAAGGCTGAAAAGAACAAAGAACGTGCTTTTGCCGCCTACATCCGTGGCAACCTGGAAGAATGCCGCGCTGCCGGTGACATGACCAAAACCGATAACGGTGCAGTCATTCCTAAGACCATTGCAAAAAAGATCATTGAACTGGTAAAAGATATCTGCCCAATCTACGCACTGGCTACCAAGTTCAACATAAAAGGAGATCTTGTATTCCCCAAATTTGATGATTCCAATGGCCCCACTGCTTCCTATGCAGAAGAATTCACTGCACTGACTTCTAAGAGCGGCACTTTCAGCGGTATCACTCTGAAAGGCTACCTTGTTGGCGCACTCACCAAGGTTTCTGTTTCCCTGATTAACAACACTGAATTCGACCTGACTGCTTATGTAGTCAATAAGATTGCTGAAGCTGTAGCAGAATTTCTTGAAAAACAGCTGCTTGTTGGCACTGATGGCAAGATGACCGGTCTGGCATCCTGCACCCAGAGCGTTACTTCCGCTGCTGCAACTGCCATCACTGCTGATGAACTGATTGACCTTCAGATGAGCGTTAAACAGAGATTCCAGAGCAATTGCGCATGGATCATGAACACCAACACCTTCAAGGCTATTCGCAAGCTGAAAAACTCTGAAGGTGATTACCTGATGAATCGTGACCTCACCAATGAATTCTCCTGGGACCTTCTGGGCAGACCTGTATACATCTCTGACGCTATGCCGGATATTGCAGCCAGCGCTATTCCTGTGTTCTACGGTGATTACTCCGGCCTCTATGTAAAACTGGCTGAAGATATCAATGTTCAGGTGCTGAAGGAACGCTATGCAGAAGAACACGTTGTTGGTGTCATTGCATGGACTGAAATCGACAGCAAGATTGTGGAAGAACAGAAGATTGCTAAACTTACCATGAAATCCGCTTGATTTGAGGTGACCTGTCATGAAAATCAAGGCATTGCTTAGCTTCACCGGGGCTGTCACCATGCATCCCGGTGAAGAACGAACAGTAAGTGATAATACCGGCAAGGACCTTGTCCAGGCCGGTCTTGCTATCAAGCTGGATGAGCCAGAGGAACCCAAGACAGAGGAAACCAAAGCAGTGAACAAGCCTCTAAAGGAGAAAGCTGCAAAGGAGGCGTGACGTATGAAAGTATCGGAACTGACCGTTGATTTCCTGCAGGAATACGTTCGTGCGGATGGCAGCGCCGCCACGATGCTTGAACCGATGCTTGCCGCTGCCATTCATTACGTCATGACTTACACCGGACTGACGAAAGCACAGCTGGATGATTATGAAGACATTACCCTGGCGGTGATGGCTCTTGTGGCCGACATGTTCGACGTGCGCCAGTACACTGTGACTAACGCAGAGGTGAATCCTACGGTGAAATCCATCCTTGACCAGCATAGTTATACAGGGCTGGAAGGAGGCATTGACTATGTATCGGAAAGCAGCACCTAACATGTCATCCATTCTGAACCGGAAGATAGAAATCTATCAGCCTGTACAGGGGGATGAGAACGAGCTGGGCCAGCGTGATATCGCTGAAAAGCTTATTGATACTGTCTATGCCGCCATTGTTCCGCAAACCGGCACCATGCTCCACGGCCGTGCGGCCGATACGGTTCTTACCCGCGTCACGCATAAATTCATTATTCGTTATCGTTCTGACCTCACGACTGATATGTATATCAGATACGGAGGCCAGCGGTACGACATCATTTATCTTTTGGATCCATACGCCAATCATGAGCGTTTGGAGATTTTCACGGAGGGGATTATTCAATGATTGAGATGCATTTTGACTTGCATGAACTCACGAAGTTGAGTGATGACTTCCTGGAAGCGGCAAAAGAGAAATTCCCACGGAAGACAAAGAACTTCATGGGCAGGGCAGGAAACCGGATGAGAACAAGAGCAAGAGCCGCCTACAAATCGGATATTAAACATTCCAAAACAGGGAATCTGGTGCGTGGCCTTTCCCGTGGGCGGCCTTACATCTATGGAAAAGATGAATTTTCCGTACGTGTCATAAACAAAGCTCCTCATGCCCACTTGTTTGAGCATGGGCATGTGCTTTGGGCGCATCCGCCAGGTGCTAAACATGCAATCAAGACGAATAGGATGGTTGAAGGACGGCACACTATGGCCCACACAGAAAAAGCTTTCCGGGAAGAATATGAAGGGATGGTTGATGAGTTCGTTGACCAGCTCTTACAGGAAGGTGAAATCTTATGAGCTTAGTTACTCCGGCTGAAGTCATTGCCAGATTCACCAAGATATTGCAGGGCGCTTTCCCTGATGTTCCGGTACAGAATACCGACATCACTGAAGGATTCAAAAGACCCTGCTTTTTCCTTGACCTGGAAGGCGTCGATACAGGCCGTGTAGGCACCTATTATGAAGATGGGCTGTCTTTCCGGCTTTACTACTTTGCGGCTGACACCTACAAAGGTTTCGTTGACTTACTGAAGAAACGGGATGCCATCATACAGCTGCTGCAGGACACTACACGGCTGGATCCATATGAAAATTCCGAAAAATATGGTTTCGTAATTCAAGCTGATGATACGATCCGGAGCGACATCAATCAGGCTGACAAGGTTTTACAGATTGCTTTTACTGTAGACCTTGTACAGGATGATAACAGACTGCCGGATGCGGACCTTATCGAAGACCTGGAATTCAAACCATCTGTTGTGCCATCTACAGATACGGGCCGTTCTTCTACTGAAGATTCTTCTGAATCTGATGAGGAAGAAGATAAAACCTATAAAGTAGATGAATTGTGAAAGGAGTAAATTAGATGGGACTGCCAACAATTGAAGTTGTGTTCAAGCAGCTGGCCGTTTCTGCAATTAAGCGTTCTGAGCGCGGTATTGCGGCTATCATCATCAAAGATGATACGCTGAGTAAAACGGACATCACGAAAAAAACCTACAGATCCAGTATGGATCTTGATTCTAAGAGCTATACCGAAGCCAACCTGAAAATCCTTGAACGGTGCTTCCTGGTTGCGGTGAATAAGGTTGTAGTCATTTCTCTTCCTACTGAAGGGGATTTCAAGGATGCACTGAAGGTCCTTGATAAAATCAAATACAACTACGTCTGCACCACTGATGCCGCAAACCAGCAGGCTCTTGCAAGCTACGTTGTAGACTACAATGCCACCACCAAAGGCATGATGAAGCATACAGTTTGCATTGTCTACAATGCGACTACTGCTGATTCCAAGTATGTAATCAACGTAAAAAATGCTACGGTTACTGAAATTCAGACTGCCAGCGATGGCACCAAGAGCAATGTGTCCGTGGCCATGAATGAATATCTGCCGCGTCTGTGTGCTATTCTGGCTAATCTGCCAATGAATCGGTCCTGTACTTCCTACGTGCTGGAAGATCTGGCCGATTGCGCGGATGTGGCCACAGATGATACAGACCTTGACGGCTGGATTGATAAAGGTTACTTCTGTCTGTATGTGGATGACGATGAAGTCAAGATTGCAAGAGGCGTCAACAGCCTTACCACCTTCACTTCCACTGATACGGAAGACATGAGCCACATCATCATTGTGGAATCCATGAACCTGATCATTGAAGATATCGCTACCACCTTCAAGCAGAAATACCAGGGCAAATACAAGAATTATCTGTCTAACCAGAAGCTCTTCATTGACGCGGTTGATGCTTATTTCAAGGAATTGGAAAAGGAAGAAATTCTGGATCCGGATTATACCGGCAACGATGATGCAGGTACCACAGGCAATGAAGCCTACATTGATGTAGAAGCCCAGAGGAATGCCTGGCTGGCTGTTGGTAAGACTGCTGCAACTGACTGGACTAACGATAAAGTAAGAAGCATGGCATTCAAGACCACAGTCTTCCTGGCTGCCACGGTCAAGATTCTGGATGCTATCGAAGATCTGAAATTCGTCATTACTATGGAATAAGGAGGTGGCATAAATGGATAAAGGTGTAACAAATAAAATCATCCGCGGCACTAATGGCCGACTTTGGATGAATGACAAGCTTCTGGCCAATGTCAAAAGCTTTGAATGCAAGCTGAAACTGAATTATGAAGACATCGATGAGAACGGGAACCCCATCCAGCAGCGCCGCTATACAGGTGCCTCTATCGAAGGTACCATGGTACTGCACAAGGTTGATTCCTATGTGCTGAAACTGATGAAAGATGCAGTTCTGTCCATGGACATGCCTGACATCAATATGGTGGCTAAGGTTTCTGATCCATCCGTAACCGGCATGGAACGTGTGAAGCTGTCCAATGTCACTTTTGATGAAGTAGGCATGGCAAGCTTCGAAAACGCCAAAGTCGGTGAAGAATCTATTCCTTTCCGCGCTGGCGGCTATGTACCGACTGATACCATCGATGACTTTAATTAACAACAAGGCGGGCGAAAACCCGCCTTGCACTAATTTTTGGAGGATTAGCCAGATATGGAATTTAAAAAAGCAACTCTTGAAGAGCTTCTGAAACGGAAAATGCAGAGTGAGAACGATAGGAATGCCTTCTTCCCCATTGAAAGCAAAATCGGTCTGACTTTCATGGTGCAGAAACTCCCAATTGATAAAGTCATTGACATGTTTGATGACCTCAATGTCATCAATGGCAAGACATCTACAAGGGAAAGTTTTGAAGGGGCCGTCAAGATTATCTACGAATCCGTCCCAATGCTGCATGATGAAAAACTTAGAAACGGGCTGGCTGAACCATATGATGTGGTTCCCGCGGTTTTTGGGGATAACATTGAAGCCATTGTAGACTTTGCTCAGGCAATCATTGAAAAGTTCTATGTTGGAGCAGAAAGTGCGGTTCAAGAAATAAAAAACTGATGAAGCGTGACCACGAGTTACTTGTAATTCGTTACTACATAGAACGTGGTCACAGCATTCATGAACTTGAATCTCTCACTCCCATGGAATGGCTTTTCTACCAGCTCCATGTGGACTTGATGGCTGAAGATCAAGAGAGAATAACTAACGGGAAAGGAGGGTAAGGCATGGCAAGAGGCATCAACGTTCTTCTGACACTTGTAGATAAGTTTTCACAGCCGCTTAAAAAGGTGGCCGGTGAAACTAAACAGGCTACCAGGCAGATTAAAAATGCCCAGAATATGGTCAATAAATTTGCCGGTGGTGCGAACGAAAAGTTCCTGTCACTTGCCGGATCCGTGGCTAAAATCGGTATGGGTATTGCGGCCATTGGCACTGGACTTGCCATAGCAGGCGCCAAAAACTTTGCTGATGAAGCCATAGAGAAGGCAAATGCTCAGGTGGCCGCTGAGACCAAACTGGTAACGATTCTGGGAGATGTCAGAGCTATTCAGGAGCAAGGTGCCGGAGCGGCTGAACGGGCGGCTAAGTCTCTGGGAGAATATGCATCCCAATTGCAGACTGTCGGCGTTGTTGGCGATGAAGTTACCCTTGCCGGCATGGCACAGCTGGGAACTTTCCAGATGACGGAAGACCAGATAAAGACCGTTTCTGACGGTATGCTTGACCTGCTGGTCAATCAGAAAGGCCTCAACGCCACGCAGGAAGATGCGGTGAACGTGGCCAACATGATTGGTAAAGTCATGATGGGCAATGTTGGCGCACTTCAGCGTGTAGGTATCTCCCTGGATGATTACCAGAAGGGCATCATTAAGACCGGCACGGCCGATGAACGCGCCGCCATGATTGCAGAAGTCCTTGCCCAGAACGTCGGCGGCGTCAATGAGGCCATGAGAAAGACAGATGCAGGCAAAGCCGCGGCCATCATGAATGACTACGGCGACATGCAGGAAGAAGTCGGTAAACGGCTGAACAAGGTTCGTACAGGCATCATGACTGCCTTTGCAGGAATGATTACACCATTAGGAAATGCCCTGGCTCCGATCATGGATCAGCTTGTAGTAAAGGTGGATGAAGCACTGCCGGCTATTCAGGAATTCGCTAATAACCTTGCGGCGGCGCTGCCAGGAATCATTGAAAGTGTTGGTAATGGAATCAGCTTTCTTGTTCAGCACATTCAGGATTTCATTGGCATCGCCAAAACTGTTGCTCCGGTCATTGCCGGCATAGCAACAGGATTTGCGACGTTCAATGTGATTAGCGGCGTCATCAGTAAAATTCAGATGCTGAGGACACTTCTCAACGGCATCCAGCTTGCCGGCGGCGTTGTCCAATTCGCCGCACTCTTGAATCCGATAGGATTAGTTGCGGCCGCTATCGGCGTGTTGGCTGTAGCATTCTACACACTTTATACACAGTCTGAGCCTTTTAGGAATGCAGTGAATGATCTGGCATCTCAGCTACTGGCCTTGGGAGAGCTTGTTGCCGGTTTCCTGGCACCTGTTTTTGAAGTCCAGTTTGCAATTATTTCTTCTGTAGTAGAAACGGCTGTGGATGTAATAGGCGGCGTACTGACAAATGTAGTCAATGTGCTGTCTAATCTCATCGGTTTCATTGTGAATGTGTTTACCGGAAACTGGCAGGGAGCCTGGCAGAATGTGGTGAACATCTTCCAGGGAATCTTTGACACACTGGCAAGTATTGCGGCCGCTCCACTTAATTTCATCATCGGCTTGGTGGATAAAATCGCCAGCAAGGTAAGCTCTATACACCTTCCTTCCTTTGGTGGTGGCGGGGACACTGGCGGCGGTGAAAGTGAAGACAATAATGCTTTGGGCACCACTTACTTCCGTGGCGGTCCTACCATGGTTAATGAAAATGGCGGCGAGCTGATTACACTTCCATCCGGAAGCCAGATTATGCCGCACCGGGAACTGCTGCAGCTAATCAACAATGGTGGAAGTGGTGGCGGCGTAACAGTAAATCTATCTGTCCAGGGCAATGTGATTGGAAACCAGGACTACATGAGACAGACCGGTGAATATATCGCGGCCAAAGTCCGTGACGCATTGAGGAACAGCTAGGAGGTGGGAAAATGAGCTTACTGACTGATATACTGCTTCATTATACGGGCTCTTCATACAGTGATTTGACCTCCGCGCTGAAATCCCGCATCAATATTGTGCTGAAGGTGGATAACACCACAGACAGCATTGTCTTCCCTGTTGTTCCAGGCGATTTTCCGGATATGAACAGCCCACAGGATAATGACACCTTTGAAGCCGTGACCGGTGACATTAATGTCATTGGTGCTCCTAAGCTTCGAACATTATCATTCTCCAGCATCTTCCCTGTTAATAAGAACTATCCATTCATCCGTGCACAGGCCAGTTACAAAAATGGGTGGGAGTATGTGAACTGGATTGAGAAATATCGCCGCTATGGCGTGGTGTTCCGCTTGATGTTCGTTGAAACATTCGGAGCGGTAAAGCTGGATATGCTCTGCACTATCGACAATTTCGTATACCATCAGGAAAAGAACAACGATATCAAATTCCAGATTGATTTCCGTGAGTACAAGAAGCCGCCGGTAAATATTGCAGCCAGCCAGGCATCTGAAGGAGTGATTGAATGAATAACTTCAAACTGACCTACTCCTACAATGGCACAACGAAAGATATTACCGGCATCACAAGCAACTATACCCGTGGAGACCAGATTGACCAGTTAGGTGAAGAATTCGATTTCGACCTGATTGATAATCCGCTTGATGTGAATTACCAGGGGAACCGGTTGGAGTTCGGCGGGAAAATCTGCTTCGAAAACAACGGTAAGGCAGTCTATACCGGAATCATTGAAGAAGAATCAAGGGAAGGGCTGTCAAAGTACAAATACAAAGCATATGATTACGCATGGTTCCTGAATAAAGACCAGGTATTTGTGCAGCTGGTGGACTGTACTGCATCTGATGCTATTCGAAGGATCTGTGACCAGAAGGGCATTGAAATCGGAGAAATAGCAGAAATGAATACGGTCATCAACAAGGTCTATAACGGAGATGAAGTTTCCAAAGCGCTGAAGGATATCATTGCTCAGGAAACAGATGCCACCGGCATTGAATACCGGATGGAAGTCCGGATAGATAAGCTATATATCACAAAGCGGGATGACCTGAAGATTACTGCTACCTATCAGCTGGCACCCAATGAACAGCCCTTCGATATCACCAATGTGATTGGTGATTACCAGGCAGACAGTAGCGTGAAGGATATCGTCACGAAGGTTGTTGTCACATCTGGGAAGGAAAAGGATGTGGCCGTTGTAGCCACTGCTGAGAATGAGGATGCTGCCAAAGTCTATGGTGAAATTGTCCATTATGAAAAGGTTACGGACAAAGAAAAAGACGATGCCCAGAAGATTGCAGACAAGAAGTTGAAAGAGCTCTGCAGGAAAAAAATCAGCAAGCGTCTGAAGCTTTTCGGATCCGATGAAGTCAGATCCGGCAGGGTTCTCACGTTCAACAGTGAAGAGCTGGGCCTTATTGGTGACTTCCTGGTAATTTCTGCCAGTCATACCTATGACAACATCAATCATTTTATGACGTTAGAAATCCAGTCTACAAAAGACAATCAGGAAGGGGCGGTGTAAATGGCTGCTGATACCTGGGCCCAGGAGATGGCCAATCAGTTCAAAAAGCGGGACAATCCAAGACCTATCAGCAACTGCATCGGCCTGATTCTTCAGACCGGTGATGACTGGAAGGTTTCCATACAGAATGGTGCCTACATCATCGACAAGAAAAATGGCTACATCTGCCGGCACATCCTGCAGAGAGCCAGTGATTTTACGATTGATTCTGAAAGCCAGAGCGGCAGTCTGACAACCGGCAGCTGCACCGGCGGCTATAAGCACAGTGGAAGCAGCTATTCCACATCTAACACAGCCACAGGCCATGTCACACTGCATCCGATTGATGACTGGAAGCCTGGAAATAAAGTGATGGTAGCTCCAACAGCGGACAACCAGCGCTTCTTTATTGTGGATATCATCGTGTAGGAGGTGTGATTTATGTTTCCCTCCGATATTGATCTGAACGATTTGACCGCCGCTGTTTCTACAACCGATGCAAACAGCAGCACATCCGCGGCGACAACAGGGGTAACGACTTTAGGCCGGAGCCCATATTTTGATTATAAGAAAAAAGAATTCGTGATTAACTCCGGATTTAACCGTGAATGCACGCTGACAGAAAGCATCGAGCAGCATATCCGGCTGTTCATCAACACTATCAAAAACAAGTATGTCATTTATGATAAATATTTTGGAGTTGATACTGATGGTCTTGTAGGCTATCGGCTGCCCAGATCCGTAGCCATTGCTACGATTAAGCAGCAGATTTCTGATGATTTACTGAAAACCTGTCCGGTAATCAAAGAAACAAAGGACTGGACGTTCTCAGGTGAATCCGGTGTATTTAGCTTCACAGCAGTCATGAATGATGGTGTAGAGGTGGTGATTTCAGAAAATGTATACGATTAACCAGATTCACAATACAATTCTCCAGGGAGTTCCGGATGACTACCAAAAAGCGGAAGGCTTCCCCACTTATGACATTACCCGTGGTGTTTCCTTTGGGCAGTTTCAATTGTGGAAGAAAGCCTTCCTGGTGGAAGAAAAGCAAAATGTAGATAATCTGGAAGGTACTGAGCTGGATTCATGGTGTGCACAGCGTGTCGGCCTAACCAGAAACAGTGCTGTAAAAGCAAAAGCAGTCATTCAGATTGTTTCCGGCGGAGGGCGAATCGTTGCCGGTGACTTGTTTGAAACGGTTGACGGCATCCAGTTCGAATCTACAGAAACCAAAACAGTCGCCCAGGGAGATACCTTCAATGTGCAGGCTGTAGTTTCCGGCACAAGTGGAAATGTGGTCGCTAATACCATCACTCAGATTCCCGTCACCATCAATGGTATCGGCTCTGTTACTAATCCGGATCCGGCAGAAGGCGGCTATTCAGAAGAGACGGATGATGAATTCCGTACACGCTATTATGAAAAGCTGCAGATTCCTGCTACATGCGGGAACAAATACCATTACCTGACATGGGCAAAAGCTGTTGATGGCGTGGGCAATGCGCGTGTGTTTCCCTGCTGGAATGGCCGTAACACTGTGAAAGTGGTCATCATAGGAAATGATAATAAACCGGCATCTGACAGTCTGGTGCAGGCCGTCCAGGAATATATCGATCCAGGCAAAACCGGATACGGGGAAGGCCAGGCTCCTGTAGGTGCGGTATGCACAGTGAAATCGGCTAACACGGTATCGGTCACGGTATCGGTCACGGTATCGGTTTCTACATCTGAAGATCTTGCAACTATCAAAGAAAATGTGACCAAAGCGATTGAATCCTACATCAGCTCCCAGGCATTCTCCGCCGGTGACAGTGAAACGGACTATATCAGCTATGCACGAATCGGTGCGGCCATCATCGGAACTACCGGTGTACTTGACTATTCGGATTTGAAAGTGAACGGCGGTACATCAAATATCGTCATTCCAAAGGAATCCGTGGCCGTGTTAGGTGGTGTAACCTATGCTGACTAAAACCATGCTGAAGGCACTGCATGTCTGGTATAGAGAAGATGGATGGGTAAAAGCTCTGTATGATGCCATCGACGCAGACATGACTGGTGTTGATGGCAAGCTGATGCAGGACTACTACAACCTCTTCTTCGACAAGCTGGATGAAGATGGATGCAAGGGTTTGGAAAAGGATCTGGGACTGCATCCGGCCAAAGATGCCACGCTGGACATGCGACGGAGTGATATTCAAATAAACTGGCTGGCAAAGCAGTTTGCATCCATGCCGGCTATCCAGCAGATTTGTGATGGAATCTACAATGGAGACTGCACAGCTGAGTATGACGGTGACGCTACAATCACGTATGCTTTCCGTCATTACATGGAACCGGCTCCTTATACGGATGCCCTAGTAGCTTCTGTAGACCGCATTAAGCCGGCACACATTGATTACAAGTTCAGGTACATCTACAACAAATGGCGTGACTATTACTATCCGTTATTCTGGTCCAATGTCAAAGCAAAGACCTGGACAGATGAAGAATCAATGATATGGTCTGATAACTATGCACTCCGGCATAACTGGTCATACATGAAGACCAGGACGTGGAAAGAAACCTTGATTAAAGATGTTGACTAAGTTGACTAATAGGAGGAACAGAAATGGCAACAAGAACAAGTTACCTCAACTTGATTAAACCTGACTACACTGATGCTGCAGATATTGCAGATATCAATGCCAATATGGATACACTTGATAATACTATTCAAGGTCTCGATGAAACCGGCTCTAAATCTTTGACAGCACACAATAATGCAACAGATGCACATAGTGCGATGCAAACAACAATTTCTGATACATTGGCTCCAACCGCAGACTTGAATACCATCTGTAATTTGCTCAGCAATCTGGGCAACAGAATCAAAGCAGCTACGGGGGCCGATGGATGGAAAAGAGATCCAGCAACTACGCTGGCTTCACTCGCAACATTAGTCTCTAATCTATCGAGCGGCTCTGATGTTACCTGGTCCGGAACGAAATTCACAAACGCCAAATTGGGCATTTCCGGCGTCATTGACCAAAATGGCTATGTTTCTTTCGGTCCAAACTTCGGGGGATTAATTATACAGTGGGGAGTTTTTGAAAGTGCAGACCCCGACATTCAAGAGGCAAAATCGATGACCGTTCCATTGAATGTGTCTGTAAACAATGTACTTAATGTACAGCTAACTGATAGTAAATTTTCTCAATATCCCGCTTTAAATGTTGTAGGCGCTTGGGATAAAGATAAAAACACAACAAGCAGCTTTCACGTAGAATGGACTAATTCACCTAGTACGTTTGGGTGGAATGCTATCTGTAAATAGACAGTGGGGAAAATCTAATACTAGCAGTTCTAACAAAACGATTTTGCTAAACGTAGAAATGAGCAATAGCGATTACTCTGTACTTGCACAGAATATCGGAGACCTCAATACTACTGGATACTGGCAAGTAAGTGATGCTTCGACTTCATCTTTTAAAATTTATAACAGTTTTTCTGGAAACGGGATAAATTGGTATTGGTTCGTTATAGGCAAGTAGACAGTGGGGACATGCAATGAATAAAAATGGGTATTACCGTACAGCTAATTTACCAATTACTTTTCCTACGAAAATCTTTATGGTCATTGCAACTATGGGAGCATTGGGAAATGATGAAACCGTATATGGGTGCGTATGGAATTATGAGGATACCACTAAATCAACCGTACAATTTAGAGGTACAGATTTAGTGGGATCCCCATGGTTTATCGCAGTTGGAAAGTAAACAGTGGGGAAATGTATATTGGGGAAGCTCTGATATGGAAACCAAATTTACATTCCCAATTGAATTCTCAGAAGGAATGATAAGTGCAGTTGCTGCAGATACAGGCGGAGGTGCTCAAGGATTCGGAATTCATCCTATTGACAAGAAGAATGCTGATGTCTATCGGTCTGGTAAAGGGTACAATGGGAGCTGCAGACTAGTATTGATTGGGAAATAGACAGTGGGGATATAACGCTTCGGGCGTCAAAGATTGGGTAGTGACCTACCCTTTAAGCTTTGGTAAGAATGGAATCCCCCTTGTAAGCAAAGTTGGTAGTAGCGCAAACAATACGGGAATTGCCTTGATTGGTAATAAAAATAATCTGGAAATACATCAATCCGAAGTGATAACCACATTGCAGGGAATCTATTGGATTGCCATAGGACAATAAACTACTTTCCCAAAACAATCATTTTAATACCTACGGTGCCTGTATTGCTTTTATCCATCGACAGACCCACGCTTTTTATCCCGGGCTGAGCAGCAGATAGGCTTGCTTTTGATGTAGATGCCATACCGCTCCCAAGAATTTGTGTAAAGGCTATGGGATACGATACTTCTTTAGAAGTTTCTCCAGTGTCAAAACCTGCATTTATCCACTGTAGAAGGACGGTTACGAACAAGTAGCAGAAGGGGAAAACAAGCAGAGAATTCATGATTTTTGACAAACCAAATCCATGGCAAAGCTGCCAGAACATCAGATATCTACAATCGTAGAAGTGTAAATATATGCTAATCTGGCTATTTTATCCAGTAGCAATAGTAACATATGGAAAGCCGCACACAATGCAGGTAATTACGAAGCGAATGGAAAGCAGACAGTAGCGCACTAGTAACACTACTTCAACAGTTCTATGCATTTTCTGAGCTGGCGCAGGCCCTTGTGTGTATAAACCCTTTCGGTCACATCGCCGCCAGCGTGGCCTAAGATACGTCGTTTGGATGTTTCGTTGGCTCCTGCATTGTCTAAGAGTGTTGCTACAGTATGGCGGCAGTCGTGTGTTGTATGACCATTAGCATTGATGGAGTGCATGACGTTTCGCCAGAGCTGGCAATAGCGGCTATAATCATAAGACTTGCCTTCAGAATCTGAGACTAGATTTGTGCCAAGTGATTTCATTCGGCTTGCTATTAACGGAGCAATCCGATGATGGGTGGGGATGGTTCTGATGCCGGAAACGGTCTTGCTTTTGGTAATCCGGATATAACCTTGACGGAGGTTCACATCATTCTTCTGGAGTGCCAGCATCTCACCGACACGCATGCCGGTGTAAAGCAGTATCAGCACCGTATCAACGCCGAAGTCATCGCAGTGTGCCCAGAGCCGATTAATCTTTTGGCGACTGAATGGGTGGTGCGGACGCACGGCTTTATTTTTCCCTATCGATAGCAGTTGAGCGTAGCATTTATTTATCAACTCAATTTTCAAGGCATATTTTTCAAGCAATGAAATCAAAGAGCGGACTTTTTTACATGAACTGTAAGACAGCCCGCTCTTTCGCATGTCATCAATAATCTTCTGGTAGTCTGCATATTTCAGATCCTGTATTGGCTCATAGTGAATAGGAACCAAGTGCTTGAATGAATTGGTGTAGCTGTCAAGTGTTGACTGCGATGGTGCGGTGTTGGCCGTGTGGGCAGGCAGCCACCTGTGGTACAGCTCAGCAAGAGTTATTTGATGTCCAGGAAGGGAGCGATAGAAATGAAGTTTATTGTAGTCGGACTGATAGATTTCAGCCTCCACCTGTGTTGCAAAGTATTCGACAGGGCGTTGCCTCCCTGCATCGCTTACTACAAAAACAAACGGCCGCCTCCGATTGCCTGACAGCCGTTTGATGCTTCCGTATCCGTTCGGTTTTCTCAATCAAATCATCCTTTCGTAAATAAATTAGGAGGTAAAAAATGAAAGACTACTTAATCAAGTTTAACAGTGACGGCCGGAGAGGCACTACTTATGCCGATGGCGTCCATTATTTTGTAGATCCTGATGGCAATGTTACTGATGGCAGTGTTAAAGTAAAGGATCTGCTGGGCCAGGGATTTATTTTTGTAGATGCATCTGATTATGCAAATTTGTTAGGAAATAATTCGGATCATGCAGAATATTGCCGCCAGTCTGATGGGACTTTTGCACCATACGTCGCACCAGAACCAACTGCCGAAGAAAAAGCGGCAACCCAGAAGGCTGAGCTGGCTTCAGAATATGAATCAAACAAAGCGGAGATGCTGGCAGCTCTTCAGGCGGCACAGCTTGCCGGTAACACTGATGCGGTGACAAGCATCCAAAAAGATTACCAGGATATGACAGCAGCTTATAAAGAAGCTGTGGAAGGAGTGACAGTAGGATGAGTTTTTGGAAGAAAAAGAGTTATTGTGAATACTGCGGGAGCGAAAAGAACACTGACGGGAGCTGCAAGAATCCGAAGTGCATCGCTTACAAAAATGCAGAATCCAGTGAAACGGGAAGCACAACCGATAGTAAAACCGAAAGCAAAGAAGGATGATGCTGATGGACAGCGTTACTATCCTGCTTTCAGGGCTGTCATCCCTGCTTACGGGAATTCTCCTATATAAGTTTCGTGAACGTAACGAGGCCGATAAAAAAGCTCTTGAAGAGCAGCGGAAGAAACAGGAAGCTCTGGCAATGGGCGTGGTGGCCATGTTACGAGACCGGTTAATTGACACTATGGATTATCACATCAAAGCGGGATGGGTAGCTGTTGAAAAAGCCGATGTAGTTACCAGGATGTTTCTGGCATACCATAACCTGGGAGGCAATGATGTAGTGAGCCATTCTTACCAGCGCTTCATTGACCTCCCACACTGTGAGTGCAGAGCCGAACGGAGTGATGCCGATGTTCGAGTTCGAAAAGATTGATATTGAAAACATTTTAGTAATCATAGCCTTGTCAGCAAGTCTGATAATGGCTATTTTTTATGGTCTGGATAACCTGGCAATGAGTATTGTGACAGGCCTTCTGGGCTATATTGGCGGAACAATTAAAAGCAATCCGAAAGGAGGTGATAAGAATGGCAAAGGTAATTGATGTTTCTTTCTGGCAGAAAGATATCGACTACGATGAAGTTGAGGCTGCAGGCGTTGATGGCGTAATTGCGAAAATCTCTGAAGGAACTTCTATTGAAGAAACTTGGTGGGGGCATGTTTCTGAAGCAGAAAGCCACGGTCTGAAATGGGGCGTGTACTGCTACAGCCATGCATCCACTCCGATAGAAGCTGCAGAGGAAGCCAATGAAGTGGTTTATCTGCTTGAAGGGCGCACGCCTCCTATGGGAGTATGGTTTGATTTTGAGGCTCCGGAATGCCTGAAAGCGGAAGATCCCACGGCGGTTTGCAGTGCATTTATCAATGCAATCAATGCCCAGGGGATTCCTTGCGGGATCTATGCCAGCCTTTCTACCCTGGAAGATGTTGTTGACGTCTCCGCTTTGGGAGACTATGTACCCTATTGGGTAGCGCAGTACAGTAACAGTTGTAGCTTCGCTGATGAATTTCCGGATCATGTACTTGCCGGATGGCAGTACAGTGACAAGGGCTACATTGGTAACACCAATGTGGATATGAATGAATGGTATCTTGATTTAGATTAGGAGGATCATTATGAGTAAATGGACTGATGTAAGAGATTCTGTTATTGATGCACTGAACCTTGACGATGTAACTGATCAGGTAAAAGTTGATCTGACTACCCAGATCGTAAATAACGGCATGCCGGCCATCGAAGATGTAGCTGATGCCTTCGTGACCAAAATCCAGTCTCAGGCAACTGCAGAAACCGGATGGAATAAAGTGCGTGACCAGGTTGTTCTGCCTCTTCTGATTAAAGGCGCAATCTATTTTGTGAAAACTGTCCTGGCTAAAACTGTGCCGGCAGAATCCACAGACAAGAAAGCCTAAAAGTAGTATAATAATGGCATAAAGCCTTCAATGCATTAGCATTGGGCACTGGACTGCTTACCGGCGGTTCTTTTAAATAAAAAGGGAGCGGGAACCAGGGCATAACAGCTCTGATTTCCGCTCTCTTTTTTAATTATGCGACTTCTCTGCTGATGAAGACAGAAACGTAGTCAGCGTATACTATAAAGTTCTGATGTGGGCGCTTACGGTTCACCAGCAATGAAGACAGCGGATTCCGCTGTCTTTTTTCGTGCGCAAAAAAGGATTTTTCTTTTTCCTGCATTCCATAAAAAACATGTATGCTGAAAAGCAAGAAATAGGACAATTTCTATCTTATGTCCATGGATTGACCTTTCTATAAAGACTATAATAGATATAGAAAGATAATGCCATATAGTACTATTCCATTTTTTATAGAAAGGGGAGGTCAGACTTATGAAAGAGATTCCATCATTTTTCAAAAAGCCGGATCCGATTACGGATATTGCGGATATGAAAGAGTATGACATCGTCGTCATCGGCGCAGGTTCTCCGGGCGTTCCGTGTGCTTTGAAGGCAGCGGAGCTGGGCGCGAAGGTCGCCATTCTCCAGAAGGAAAAGGAAGCGGCTGCGTGCGGAAACTTCGGCGCAGGCATCCTGACGGACAAGAGCGATCCTGTCGACGTGGAAAAGTGCGTTTCCATGCTCGAAGCTGCTTCCGGCCACAGGGCCAAGAGGGAGCTTCTCGATATGTGGGCCAAGAAATCCGGCGAGGCCGTTCTCTGGACGATTGAAAAGGGCAAGGAAGCAGGCGCCCAGGTCGTCGATATGGGAACGAATGCCCATGCAGGACTCCTGAAGAGAACCGGCTGGCATATCGAATTCACGACCTGCGTCTTCGGGCCGAAACCATACGACACCGGCGCTGCCATGAAGGCCATGTGCAAACTGGCTGAGAAGAAGGGCGTCGACATTTTCTACGAAACCCCGGCTGTCATGCTCGATCAGGGCGCAGACGGCAGAGTGACAGGCGTCATCGGCGAGCATGAAGGAAAACACATCCTCTTCAAAGCCAGGAAAGGCGTCGTCGTTGCCACAGGCGACTATGCGAATGATAAGTCCATGATGGACTACTACCTCCCGGATATGACGAACTTCGCCCTGAAGAGAACAGGCAGAAGCGGCGACGGCCACAAGATGATCGTCTGGGCAGGCGGCCGCATGGAAAACGTCGGCCACACCAAGATGGCCCACGACATGGATTCCGGCCCGACCTCCCTTATGAGCGCCCCGTACCTGCGCGTGAAACTGAACGGCAAACGCTTCTGCGATGAAACCGTCGGCATGGAACTCATGAACTGCTGCCTCACCTTCGCCGAAGACAGCGGCCACTACTGCCAGATCTTCGACTCCCGCTACGTAGACCAGGCCAAGAAAATCGGCATGACCGTCGACGATCCCGAATCCCTCAAGAACTGGATGCCGGAAGAAGACTCCGAACACAAAGGCGTCATGAAAGACCTCATCGACACCTACAAAGCAGACACCCTCGAAGAACTCGCCAAAAAGCTCCGCATCAAAGACATCCCTGCTTTCCTTGAAACTGTCAAACACTACAACGAAATGGCCAAAGCAGGAAAAGATACAGAAATGGGCGTCCCGGCAGAAAAACTCTGCCCCGTCGAAGTCGGACCGTTCTACGGCGTACACCGCCACATCCGCTTCACCGTAGGCTGCTCCGGCGTCGTCATCAACGAAAAGATGCAGTGCCTGGATAAAGACGACAACCCGATCCCGGGCCTCTACGCCGCAGGCAACCTCGCCGGCAACTTCTACGGCAGCATCGACTACCCGCTCGACATCTTCGGCCTCAACCTCGGCCATAACTACACCGAAGGCTACGTTATCGCCAAAGAAATCATGGGGAAAGAATAAGTAAGGAAATAAGGAAAAAGATATAAGGTATAAAAAAGAAACCGCTTCGGGTTGAGCGGTTTCTTTTTTGTTGGATTTTTTATTTTCCTTGAAGAGTGGTTGTTGCAATTTTTGCAACAACTGGTTTTTCTAATTTACTACATTAAATTTTTTGCTGAAAAGGGTTACTTACATTGAGTAAAGCGTGGTTTTAAGATTTTCACATCTCTTCCATTTGAACTGTTGCAAAATTTGCAACAGTTGCTTCCTTCGATAGCTCACCCTCATCAAAAATATTTTTCAAATGCCTGCTGATCGTCGATTTGCTGACACCAAACAACTCCGCCATAGCCTTCTGCGATAGCCAGACAGACTCATCCTTGACGATAGCATTGACAGAGACATCCTCATCCGACGAACGATAAACAAGAAAAGAAAAATTGCTCATAAGCCCTCCAGGGAAAGCGCTGATTTTACACGTAACGATTAACCATTTGCTTACATCTTACCATATTCAGGGGAAAGAGCTGGGAATGGATGATTTTCCAAATAAAAAAATCAGGACCCCCATCCGAAAATGAGAGTCCTGCAAAACGTTGCCGTTTTTCCTTGTACAGATATTTTACAAGATTAGAAAAATATATGCAATGGGATAAAATCAGTCAATTAGGATTAGAATATTTCATTGCCCTCAAAACTCATATGAATTGGTTTCATATTGTCATTGCAATCAAATTGAACCTTGAAATTTGAACGAATCATTGCTCCAAAACTATTTTGAGAGTCTACCGTTCCAATAATGGTTCCAATACCCTTTAATTTAAAGTATCTGAATGTTTTATAATCAAATTCAGCTGTTGTTGGAGCCTTTAATACCTTTTTGACCATTTCTTTGGCTTGTCTTTCCATTTGATTTTCTTCACTAACACTTAATACATAATCGCTAGGTTGATGTACGGCTTGTCCATCTTTATACATAATGATTTCTTTTAATTTAATAGTTTCGACTTTATTATCTTTGTCTAAAAATAAATGTGTATAACCTTTCTCCGGTGTATAACCACCTTTCGCAGTAACATTTAAAGAATACATGCTTTTTTCATCTTTAGTTGCATCTGTTACTGATTCAACACCAATAGAATTCAATGCTGCTTCAATATTTTTTGCATCGTCAACAGAAATCCCAAACTTTTTACAGAAAACATTTTAGAAGCATATTCTTTATCTGCTCTACTCATTTCAGATATTCCACTTTGTTGCGATAACATCGCATCAGTAGCTTTAACCATTAGAAACAGAGACACAAAACACATCACCAGGTAAAATAAACAAATTTGTTTTCTTTTCAACTCTGGTCTTTTTCCAATGTTCCCCATTTAGGTTTTATGATAGATATTAAAAGCATTATCACACAGAAGAGAAAGAGTAAGAAAGCTAGAATAATCATTATTTTCAACCCCTTAAAAGATAAACAAAATATCATTTCTATACATTTCTAAATATAAGATAACTTTTTTTAAAATTGCAAATCGAAATTAAACACTTTCTAAATCCGCCAGTTTATACACTTCTTCAATAAATGCCTCTTAAAATTTGCCAATATGAATTTTAAGAGGCATTTCATATAATACAATGATATTAATTATATAAGTGTTTTTTCTTTCCACTTCCCCTCACCATCAAAAAATCCCGCTCTTTTTTCAAAGAGCGGGAAAATTTTTTTATTTTCTCCGGATTTTTCCTATACCTTTTTTCGATTATCTATATAGGACTACTGGAAGCGGGAGGCTTCGGCTTTGGCGAGCTGGTCGCAGAGTTCGTTGTACTGTGCGCCGGCGTGGCCTTTTGTCCATTCGAAGGAAAGGGCGTGGGAGGTGAGGAAGGCGTCTATTCCTTTCCAGAGGTCCTGGTTCAGGACGGGGGTGCCTTTGGTTGTGATCCAGCCGTTTCTTTTCCAGTTGTTCAGCCATCTCTGGGTGATGGCTCTCTGGAGGTACTTGCTGTCGGTGCAGAAGGTGATTTGTCTTCTCTTGCCGTCCTGGCTGATCCATTTGAGGGCTTCGTAGGCAGCGCGGAGTTCCATTCTGTTGTTGGTGGTGCCTGGTTCGCCGCCGGTCAGGTGGAGGAAGGCTTCTCCTTCTTCTGTGAGGAATACGGCAGCGAAGCCTCCGGGGCCGTCCGGGTTGGAGAGGCAGGAGCCGTCGGTGTAGATGGTGAGGGTATCAGGGACTCTGAAGCCGGCTTTCAAGGCTGGTCCGAGTTTCTTGGCTTTGGCCGGGAATGTCTTTTCTGCTTCTGCGATGTCCTTGGCTCCTTTTGCCGAGGATTTCGCCGCAGCGGGTGCTCCGGCAGAAGCAGCCGTGCCGGCGGGTTTTACAATTTTCGGTGCTTCTTTGACGGGTTTTCCGTACCATGCTTCGGCATCTTCCTTGGTGACGAAGCTTTTGTAAACGGCGCCGTTGAAGCCCTGGACTTCTTTCTTGCAGTCGTCCCAGGTGTAGTAGACGCCGGGGTTCCTGCCGCGTTTGACGACGTAGTATTTCTTTTTCTGTCTTGTATTGCCCAAGGCTATTTTCACGCTTCTTTCTTCTGCTTTTTTATCGAGCTTCAGGGTCCCGTCTTCGATCATTTTCCAGAAGCAGTAGATGGTCGCTTTCGTGTCGGCGAGGCTGTCGTGCCAGCCTTCTCCGTCGTAGCCGTAGTGTTTGGCGCACGTGATTAGTTTCTGCCAGCGGATGTTTCCTGTGAAGGGATCGCGTTCGCCGTATTTTTCGGAGAAGGGGGGCATGATGTCGATGTAGATGGTTTTCTTTGGATCGGGCAGGGTAAGGCCGCTCTGGAGGAGCATCTGCACGTCGAAGGGAAGGTTGTATCCGACGATGGTCTCTGCATTGCCGAGCATTTCCTGGATTTCTTCCTTATGGTCGAGGATGAAGGGACATTTGCTGACCATGGCAGGGGAGATGTGGTTCACTTTCTCGGCTTCGGGCCATGACGAGTTTTTCTTCGGACGGAAATATTGATTCATCCGCACAGCGCCTTCGCCGTCAATGACGGAGAGCTGCAGGATCTCGGCATTGGGGCCGACTCCGGTGGTTTCCGTGTCCAGTGCGAGTATTCTGTCTTTATCCATTTTTTCCTCCTTGCTTGCGGAGTTATTCTCTCCACTCCGCTTCCTTCCTGTAAGCGCCGCCGTCAGCGGGTACTTCAAGGTTTTTGTCATGACGGAGGCGGCGGTTCAGGATGGTCCTGATTTTCTTTCCGTTCTTTTTCTTGTCTTCCGGGAGTTCTTCTTCCCATTGTTTCCCGATTTTTTCTTTTTCGTACATCTTGCGGGCGTACTGGCTCAGCCTGTCTTCCCGGGTGACTTTCTGTGGACGTTTCATGACTTCTTTCCTTTCGCTGACTTATCTCCCGCAGCAGTTTGTGACTCGGAGGGGAGGCATTCACTGCCAGTATAACAGCTTTCTTACTGCTTTGTAAATTTATACCTTAATAAGTAGGGAAATCGCTTGCAGCAGCGGGATTTTTCGGACTTTTGCGACTAAATGTTCGCCTTAGGAGGCACAATTTATGGTACTGTCATATTCTTTTTTCTCTATATCTTGTGAATGTACAAGGGAGCCGATAGATGATAGAATAAAGTTATTCACAAGGTTAATCACTTTTGCACAGAGTTGTTCATGTGCATTTTCCTTCGATAATATCGAATTGATCGGACTTTTATTTCTTGATTTATTCACCAGAATTCACATTTTTTTCACAAGGTTAATCACAACTGTCAACATATGAGGTTTTTATATGGATCTATTTTCACTCTGGGAGGATTTAGTTACTTATATTAAGTCGAATGATTCCGAGTATTCAGAAATGTTTGAACTTCACTTGTACCCTGTCTCACTTTCAGGCTCGGTACTGACGATTTCCACGGACCACACACTGCCGAAGTACCAGGTCGCATGGCTGGCCAATGTGTATTCCAGAAAACTGGAGAGTTACATTCTTAAAACGAAGAATCAGCAGATCACAATACAAGTAGATAACTACCGTCCTCCAAAAATAACGCCGAATGACGGCCCGGGTCCCGTTTCCGCCCATGCTCCTGCCAAGGATATGGAAAGGGAAAAGGCCCGCAATGTTGTCCCGCCTGCTCCTTCTCCGGCACCGTTCCCCGAAGGGGGCATCCCTTCGCCATTTCCGGAAGGGAATGAGCCTGCTCCCGTGATGGAAAGCAAGGCAGCCGATCCGTTCCCGGAAGAAGCAGCGCCTCCGGATTTCACAAATCTGAAGCCGAAGTCGGCCGACGAGGTCGCTCTTCCGAGCATCCAGGATGTCGCTCAGGGCTCCCTTTTCGAAGAACCGAAGAAGCCGGAAGCGAAAAAAGCGAAGGTTTTCCAGTCAAATCCCATCAATGAGGAGTACACGTTCGAGACATTCGTCCACGGCGGGTGCAATGACGTAGCGTATTCGGCGGCCCTGGCCGTCGCACAGGCTGCGGTCAATCCAAAGCTGACGGATACAAATATGAATCCGCTCTTCATTTACGGCCCATCCGGCCTTGGCAAGACGCATCTTCTGCATGCGATCTGCAATTACATCCATGAATACAAGCCGGAGCTTTCCGTTCTTTTCGTGTCCAGTGAAACGTTCACGAATGAGCTGATCGATGCCATCCAGCGCCATGCGACGAATGACTTCCGCCAGAAGTACAGAAATCCGGACTTCCTTCTGATCGACGATGTCCAGTTCTTCGGCTCGAGGGACTCGACGAAGATGGAAATCTTCAACACGTTCAATGAACTCTTCGACAAGAAGAAGAACATCATCATGACGAGCGACCGTACGCCATCGGATATTGAAAAGCTCGAAGACCGCCTGCAGAGCCGTTTCTCGAGCGGCCTTGTCGCTCCGATTTCCCCGCCTGACTATGAAATCTGCAGCATCATCCTGAAGAACCGCGCTGAAAAGCAGGGTATCAATCTGCCGGATGAAGTCGTCGATTACATTGCAAGCCACATCAATACGAATGTCCGTGAGCTGGAAGGCGCTTTCAACAGCCTGGTCATGATAGCCCGCATCAAAGAGAAGCCGATCACACTGCCTTTTGCCATGGAAGCACTGAAAGACAAGATCCCGCTCGACGGCGGCAATACGCTGACGGTCGATATCATCATCGACAAAGTCTGCGACCGCTACGGCGTGACGAAGGAACAGGTCCTCAGCAATGCGCGTCCGAAAAAATATGTCGTTCCAAGACAGATTTCCATGTACCTGGCCAGAAACCTGATCCCGGGCATTTCTTTCCCGGCACTCCGTGACAAGTTCAAAAGAAAGGATCACACGACAGTCGTCTATGCCTGCGAACGCGTGGAAAAGGAAATCAAACGCGATCAGAGCACGAAGGCCGTCATCGATGAACTTACCAAGCAGCTGAAAAGGTAAGAGCTGCCTCTATATAAAGTATTGTGAAGAAACACGGGCCGCAGAGGGTAAAAAACAGTGCATAAACTGTGGATAAATCCAGACCCCCGGAAATCTGTGAAATGTGTGAAGAAGAAAAAAAGTTATTCACCGGGTTTTCACAAAGGCTCAAAATCGATAAAATCTAGATAGTCACAAAGTTATTCACTTATTCACAGCGTACTACTACGCCTGCTACTACTATCTTATATTATTAGCCATATTTATTAAGGAGCTGCCATGAAGGTCACATTCAACAAAAACGAGCTGACGAGCGCCCTCGACCGAGTCCAGCGCGCAGCACAGACAAAAATCAATTCCAACACCAACAATGGCTTTTTCATTTCTGCTGCCAATGGCATTGTCGAATTCCAGGCAAACGATTACACGATCGGCATAAAAACGACCTGCAGCGCAGACATTTTTGAAGACGGCGTTGCAGTCATTGCTGCGCCCCAGCTGCAGAGTACACTTCGCATGATGCCATCAGGGGATATCGTCATGGAAATGGGTAAAGGAGAAAATACCGTTTCCTTTAAGAGCGGATCCTACTTCTCGAAGTTCCCTGTCAGGAATTCCCAGGATTTCCCGGAAGTCGAGGAAATGGATCATCAGAATCATGCAGTCATCCGCTGCAAGGATTTCGCTGACATGGTCAGCCTCGTCCAGTTTGCAGCAGCCACTGATAAACAGAAGCCTTTCTTTACAGGCGTACTTTTTGAAATCCATGATTCTCTCTTCGCCATGGCCGCTACCAACACGCACCGCCTGGCTACCAAGGAAATCTCCCTGGATGAACCGGCCACAGCCGCTGGCAGAATCATCGTTCCTGCCGGCATCCTTTCCGACGTCATCCGCCTTTTGCCGGACGGGGAAGAGGAAAAGATGGAAATTTCCTGGTCCAAGAACCATGTCGCATTCACCATCGGCAGCACGTACTTTATCAGCAACCTGATCAACGGCGAATATCCGGAATACCAGAGAGTCATCCCGCAGTCCTTTGATGCCCATGCGGAACTGAATCTCCACGACTTTGCCGAAGCCGTCCGCTTTGTCAGCCCGATTTCCCGCGACGTGAACTACAATACGATCAATTTCCATTTCAAGCAGGGCGTGCTCGAAGTCTTCGAAGAAGATCCGGAAATCGGACGCTCCGATACGTCGATCCCCGTCAAGCTTGAAGGCGATGATATCGACATCACATTCAACTGCAGTTATATAGAGGATATATTGAAGCATTCCAAGGGCGAAACAATCACGCTGCATCTCCTGAAGAGCGGCCCGATGCTCGTGGAACAGCAGGACGACAAGACATACCGCTACGTCGTCACCCCGATGAGAGGAAGAAACTAATGGAAGAAATACAGATTTACGGAGACTTCATCCAGCTTGACCAGTTCCTGAAAAAGACGGACCGGATCAGCTCGGGCGGGGAGACCGGAGCCTACCTTGAAGCGCACAAGATCACACTGAACGGAAAGAAGGTCACCGAAAAGAGAAAGAAGCTTCGCGCCGGAGACATGCTCAAGATCGACGGCGACGAATACAAGCTGACCGGAGCCTAGCCATGAAGTGCGTGAAATTCCGGCTGATCCAGATCCGCAATATGGAGGATACGACCATCCTGCCGGATGAAGGACTCACTATCTTCACGGGCGAAAACGGCAGCGGGAAGACGAACCTGATCGAGGCGGTCTATTACGCCTCCATAGGGAAATCCTTCCGCACGGGAAACGACAACGAAATGATCCGGCTGGGGGACGAGGAAGGCACCATCCTCCTCGACTTCACCATCCGCGACGTCTCGCATACCATCAAAGTGAAACTGACGAGGAACCAGGGCAAGAGAATCTTCTTCAACGACAACCCTGTCCGTAAAAAAGACCTCATGGGCCTCTTCCGCACCGTCATCTTCACCCCTGACGAACTCCAGCTCATCAAAGGCGCCCCCGTTTTCAGGAGGCGCTTCCTTGATATGGAAATCTCCCAGGTCTCCCCGCGCTACTATGCCGAACTCCTCCGCTACACCAGAGCCGTCCAGCAAAGAAACGCAGCCTTCAGGAACGCCAGGATGACAGGCATCATCCCGGATACCGACATCTGGGACGAACAGATCGGGAAATGCGCCGCCTACATCGTGAGGAAACGCCTTGAAACCGTGAAAAAGATGAACGGTACCGTCCCCGATATGGAATCCGCCCTTACAGGAAACAGGGAAAACCTCGAAATCCGCTACAAACAAGCCGGATCCGACGAGCCGAGATTCGACGAAGAATGGTTTCTCGAACGCCTCGCTGCCTACCGCGAAGAAGACGCCAAATTCTGCCACACCTCCGTAGGCCCGCACAGAGACGACCTTACCTTCTTCATGAACGGCATGGACATCTCCATCTACGGCTCCCAGGGCCAGCAGCGGACAGCCATCCTCGCCATGAAACTCTCCGAGATGGAATACATCAAAGAAGAAACCAGCGAATACCCCGTCCTCCTTTTGGACGACATCGGAAGCGAGCTGGACAGCAAAAGAAGAAAAGCCCTCATGAACTTCCTCGAAACAAGAAATATCCAGACCATGGTCACAGGCACCGACGTGCCCTTCGACCATAAGGCGAAGATTATCGAAGTGGGGAAGGAATGAGGGAAAGATAGAAGAGTATAAGGGTACGAAAAAAGGACTCATCGAGAGTCCTTTTTTCGTTGTCAGACTACGCTAACGACACCAGAAAACCGCGATAAAACCGCGTGGAACTTCACCCCTTTCACCAGCGTCAGTATCAAGGATAGTCTGGATCCACCCCGACGGGCAGGTTAAAACCTTTCGTACCGACGAGTTCCGATATTATAAATGAAAACTGTAAAACGCTCATTCGATATTATCCATCAGTAACGAAGCGGAGGACTTTGACCTGCCCCAGCGGGGAAGGAGTACCGGCCAATCTTTTAACTGTTGCCAGGAAAGGGGTGCAGTATTCATTGAGTTTTAAAATACAAAAAGGTTCCTCGAGCAGAGCGAGGTTGTACGGGTTTTGCTTTTCTTCCTTCAAATCAAGGCTGCTGAGATAGAAGGATTAAATGAACCCCTTTCGCCTCGCAGGCTCGGCAAAAGCTTTCCCCTAACGGGGACAGCTTTTGCCGCTGGTGCTGTTTCCCTTTTTCTTCCTCCCTTTATCCATCCCAAAAATGTTTCACGTGAAACATTTTGCTTCCTCTTTTCTAAAAATTGTTTCACGTGAAACAATTGAAAGGGGCTGTGACAAAATCCGTTAAAACGTTGCTTCTTCCTTTTCTCGAGCGAAGCGAGGTTTTGAGGTTTTCAGACAGAACCAATAAATACATTTGTTAGATAATCCGTTAATGAAATATCCCAATAAAAAAAGGAGCTGTGACGAGATGATTGTACATTTTGTCATAGCTCCTTGATTTTTTTTCAGTCCCATTTTTTCTCAGGCATGTGCTGGAGGATGTTTTCTGCTTCCTGTTCTGAGATTTCGTTGATGGGTTTGTGGATGAGGAGGGCGAGGAGTTTTCTTTTTTCTTCGGCTCCGCTGTGTTTCTGGAATATGTTTTCTTTGTATCTGTGGATGAGGATATCTCTGGCTTCTTCGTATTCGCTGTAGCCGCAGCCGATGATGGAGCGGACTTGCTGGAAGGTGTAGTGGGGGTATTTCTTGAGGAGGAGGACGGCTCTGTGTTTGATATTCCTGTCGAAGATTCTCTGACAGTTGGGGCAGAGTTTCTGGTTCTTGTCCTTCTGGTCGAAGAGAGCTCCGCACCAGGCGCAGGGTTTGTAGCCGGCGGCGGCTTCGCCTTTCCTGATTTTGAGGACTTCTGTCATGAGGTCCTGGAAGGGCTGCTTCAGTTTGTCGTTTCCGACGTGGCCTTCGACCCAGTTTTCAATCCATTTTTCCTCGCCTTCGTTGAGGTCCTGGCTGTACATTTTCTGCTCTTCTTCGATTTTATGGTTGACGGGATCCAAAGTCGAGTAGGCTTTTTCCTTTTTCTGCCTGGGGCCTGCGATGAAGCGGATGTCTTTGAATCGTTTCCCGAATTCGTCTTCGGAGAGGCGTTTCAAAAGGTCGCCTTTCATCATGAAGAGGTGCTGGAGGAAGACGGAGTTCGTGACGGCGATGACCAGGGTGTCGTCTTTCCAGCTTTTGATGTAGGATTCCTTGGCGAGCATGTCGCCGACGATGTTCTTCCACCGTTTCTGGAAGAGGAAGAACTGGAAGCCGTCATTTCCGAAAATTTTCTTGCTGGTGAAGGAGTCGGAGAAGACCTGGTCGATGCCGGCCATGACTTTATATCGTTTGCCTTTGTCTTTATGGTTTTCTTCCATGATGCCCTCCTTCGATGATTTCTTTCTTCCATTATACTATAAATTTCCCGGATTATGACTTTCCGCATTTGGCACAAGGTTTACCGAAAGGTATGGAAAACAATTGTCTTATTCTAATTTATTATAATTCGTTTAGATTCTATTAACTCTTTCTATGTTATGAATTATAATATATATATGCATTTGTTGGAATGAATTCCGAAAGGGGGGATTTCCTTTGGCTGATGAAATCAAGGACGGCAAGGTAGACGTTACCCGTTACATGGTCAAGGAAGGCGAAAAGGTCAATCTGAAGAAATATAGCACGAAGTGCGATGTTTCTATAGACAAGTCTCAGGTGAAGAATCTGTATTTCCCGCAGGTGATCGAAAAGCTCAAGGATCTGCAGGAGAAATTGTACGCGCAGAATACGTACGGGCTTGTGGTCGTGCTCCAGGCGATGGATGCGGCCGGCAAGGACGGTACGATCAATCATGTCTTTGCAAGTTTGAATCCTGGCGGTGTGAAGGTGGTTTCCTTCAAGCAGCCGACTACGGAGGAAAAAGACCACGATTACATGTGGCGTATCAATAAGGCGCTGCCGGAACGCGGGGATATCGGGATTTTCAACCGTTCGCAGTATGAGGATGTCATCGTGACGCGCATCCATGACCTGGTCCATCAGGGCCAGCTGCCACAGAATCTGGTGAATAAGAATATCTGGGAAGAACGCTACGAGCAGATCAATAACTGGGAGAAGTACCTTCGTCAGAACGGGTTCATGATGATCAAAATTTTCCTCCATGTATCGAAGGAAGAGCAGCAGAAGCGCCTGATCGACCGTATCGTGAACCAGCAGAAAAACTGGAAATTCTCGATGTCGGATATCAATGAAAGGCAGTACTGGGACCGCTATCAGGAGCTGTATGAGGAAATGATTTCGAAGACGTCGAAAGACATTTCGCCATGGTTCATCATACCGGCAGACCAGAAGTGGTACACCCGCTACATCGTCGCCCTCATCACGCTGCAGGCGCTGAAGAAAATCGATCCGCAGTTCCCGAAGCTGGATCCGGAAGTACAGAAGCAGCTGGAAACGTTCAAGAAGCTCATCGCCCAGGTGGACGTGAAGGAACTGGCAGAAATCCAGACGACGCTTTCCGAGAAGGCATCGAAGGAAAACAAGGAAAACTAAAACAACAAAATAAAATGTAAAGGGGAAACCTGTCATGGAGAACGAGACAAAAGGAAAGACCGAAGTGAATGATGTCAAAGAAATCAAAGACGTAAAAGACTACAAGGATGCGAAAATAAAAATTGACATCGATAGATACCGCGTCAAGGAAGGCGATACGATCAACCTTAAGAAGTTCGCCACGTACTGCGATCAGGATGTGGACAAGAGTGCCGTGAAGAACTATGCATTCCCGCAGGCACTTGATGAAATCAGCCTGTTGCAGGCGAAGCTTTTCGCGCAGAGCACTTACGGGCTCATCATCGTCCTGCAGGCGATGGACGCTGCCGGCAAGGACAGCACAATCAAGCACGTATTCTCTCATCTCGATCCGAACGGGGTCCACGTCGTTTCCTTCAAGCAGCCGACCGAAGAGGAAAAGGACCACGATTACATGTGGCGCATTAACAAAGCCCTTCCACGCCGCGGGGATATCGGCGTATTCAACCGTTCCCACTATGAAGACGTCATCGTTTCCCGCGTCCATAATCTGATCGAGCAGGGCAAGATGCCGAAGAACCTCATCAGCAAGGATATCTGGGATATACGCTACCGTCAGATCCGCGACTGGGAAACGTACCTGAATGAAAACGGCTTCCCAATCGTCAAGATTTTCCTGCACGTATCGAAGGATGAACAGCGCGACCGCCTGGCCGAACGAATCCTCAACAAGCAGAAGAACTGGAAATTTTCCATGGCAGATATCAACGAACGCCGCTACTGGGACCGTTACCAGGAACTGTACAGCGAAATGATTTCCGAAACCTCCCTGAAAGAGGCGCCATGGTACATCGTCCCGGCTGACCAGAAATGGTACACTCGCTACGTCGTCGCCCAGATCGTCATCAAGGCACTGAAGGACATCGCGCCGAAGTTCCCTGAAATGTCGAAGGAAATCAAGGATCAGCTCGAAGAATTCAGGAAGCTGATCGAAAGCGGCTCCGTCGGCATGATCGAGGAAATGCAGGACATGATGCTCCCCTCTGACAAGTAATAAAAGAAACGCATAAAATAGCAGCGTATTTCTGATTTCCTTGATAAGAAGGAAGCAGAAACGCCCATTTTACCGCAGGTACAAATTAAGGCAGGCCATAAAAAAGAAGCGGAAGGAGGATAAGAAGAATCACGTCCTTAACCGCTTCTTTTCATTATGGTATAATGGAATAGATACTAGGAATAGAAACTTTGAAATTATTGAAATGATTGATTGCGAGAGGTGAAACTTATGAAGAAAATTATTGCGGCTATGATCGCACTGGCAGCAGTTTCCAGCGCAGCATACGCATCTCCTCTGACGACGTACCAGAAGGGACAGACTGAAATCAACGTAGGCATGTGGGACGCATCCGCGAAATCCAATGGCTATAAATCCGACGGCGAATGGAACTTCACCGGCGGCCTGACATACGGCATCAATGACAAATGGGCTGCTCAGTACCAGTACACCGGCCTTTCCACCGACCACACCGGCGGAAATATGAACGAACTGAATGCTCTCTACTCCATCAATCCGGAAGTGGCAGCCTTCGGCGGCTGGAACCGCATCCATATGTCCGACTTCCCGGACCGCGTATTCGGCTCTTCCGACCGTACAAACAACGTAGCCCAGTTAGGCCTCATTGCCCGTCATCCGCTGACCGACGGCCTTGACGTCTATGCCAAAGGCGCCCTCGGCACCGAGCAGACCACCATGTGGGAAGCAGGCGTCGACCTCGCTATCGATGAAGACCTTGACCTGAACGCAGGCTACCATTACCTGAATACCAAAGGAAATGACGACAACAACGTCTCCTATAAAGGCTTCATGGCAGGCGTATCCTACCGCTTCGGCGGCTCCAATGAATACGGCACCGGAACAAATGGCATGATCGACGACTCCGCTTATGCAAGAGCCAACCAGGAAGAAAGAGTATCCACAGTATCCACTGTCCAGAAATCCGAAAACCCGGCAGCCGTAGTCACCACTACAAACAATGCCGGCGCAGAAACGACCGTCCAGGTCCCGGCTGATACACCAGTCGCAGCACCGGAAAACGACTACTATTTCAATAGCGTCCTCTTCAACGAAGACTCCTCCGATATCATCCCGGCACAGAAAATCAACCTCGATGCATTCGTCAAAGAAGCCAAGGAAACAGGCCACGTCTTCAAACTCGTAGGCCGCACCGATGCCACAGGCTCCGCTGACTACAACGAAAACCTCGCATCCAGACGCATCAAAGCTGTCAGAGACTATGCCGTCTCCAAAGGCGTTGACGCTTCCAAACTCGTAGAAATGGTCAAAGGCTCCGAAGGCTCCACAGGCAAGAACGAAGGCGACAGAAGAGTCGATATCTTTGAACATAAGTAAGATTTGGAAATTGATAAAAGAGAAAAGATACGAAGATACGAAAAAAGGGCTCATCGAGAGTCCTTTTTTCGTTGTGAGCGTTACTCACAAAACCGCACAACCGGACTTCGTCCGTGGAAATGCAACTCATCCGTCTCATACACTAATTTATGCGCCATTTATAGCATTACCATTACCGACAACTGGTATATGAGACACCTTCCCTTCCAGGGCAAGGTTAAGACCGGCCTACGGCCCTTCTTCCCAAATCCTCCCAAATCAAAATACCCCGCAGCATCGCTTATGCTGCGGGGTTCTTTTTTTTATTCTTTTTTCACGAAATCCAGTATTTCCAAGGGATGGTTCACGAAGTGTTTTCCTCCTCTGGCTCTGAGGAAGGTTTCGGGGCGGAAGCCCCAGGTGACGGAGAGGCAGGGGAGGTGGGAGTTTCTGGCTGTTTCTATGTCCACTTCTGTGTCTCCGACGTAGATGACATCCTCGGGTGTGAGGGAAAGATCGCTCAGGATTGCATTGATCATGTCTGGAGCGGGTTTTCGGTGGATATCCGGTTTGTTTCCTTTGACGACGTCAAAAAGGCCTTTAAGGTACATTTCCGTGAGTTTTTTGACAGGGGCTTCGTCTTTGTTGGAGGCTACGGCTGTTTTGATTCCTTTTTCTCTCAGTTTTTTGAGGAGCTCGGGGATGCCTTCGTAGGGGCTGGTTTTTCTGTGGTTTCTTGGATAGAGGTCGGAGAAGATGGCGCGGCATTTCTGGATTTCTTCTTCGGTGACGGCATAGCGGGAAGCGGGGATGGTTTCGCAGAGGTCGATGAGGTCCTGACCCTGGCAGCCTCTGGCAAGAGCGATGATTTTTGCGATGTCGTCGTGGATGCCGCTTCCAAAGCAGAGTTTGACTTCGTCTCTGGTGAAGTGGTGGGGAAGGCCCATGGCTTCGAGGGCGTTGTTGGAGGCGGTGGTGATGTCGGTGATGGTATCGAGGATGGTTCCATCCATATCAAAAATGACGGCTTTGATCATAGTTGTTCCTTTCTTTTTGCATTTTCTTTTGTTTTATTATACCTGTCTCATTCCTTCATTTCCATTTTCCTTAGGCGTTGCAGATTTCTCAAGAAATGCTGTCTCTTTTTTTGCTATAATGGGAATAATTATTTTCTTAAGGGGGAATGACCATGCATATGACGTGGCCTTTGATGGCCGTGATGCTTTTGACGGTGGCTTTTGTCATCGGTGTGGGAATTTTTCAGTCGCGCAAGGTCAGGTCGGCTGAGGGATACAGTGTCGGCGGAAGGAGTGCCGGGGTGCCCATGGTGGCCGGCGGGATTGCCGGGACGGTGGTCGGCGGCGGTGCGACGGTGGGTACGGCGCAGCTGGCGTACAGTGTGGGGCTTTCGGCATGGTGGTTCACTCTGGGAAGCGGGATTGCTTTCATCCTGATGGGGATTTTCTATGCACAGAAAATGCGCTCGACGGGGCTTTCTACGATTCCGCAGTTTCTGGGGATGCATTACGGGAGGCGGGCGGAGCGTCTGTCTTCGGTGATTTCTTCGATAGGGATTCTTCTTTCGGCGGTGGCGAGCTGCCTGCCCGGGATGGAAATCATTTCCTCGATCTTCGGCGTGGGCGAGCTTCCAGCGGCAATCATCCTGATGACGCTTGTCGCGGCGTATACGTTTTTTGGCGGGATGAAGAGTGCGGCCATCGGGGGCATCCTCAAGATGGCTGTCATCTGGCTTTCCCTTTTCGTCTGCGGTTTCGAAGCATATGAGGTGCTGGCTTCTTCGTCCGTGGCAATTCCTCCGTCTCATCTGGATCTTTTCGGACGCGGGTTCGAGGTGTCGATGTCGAATCTGTTCTCGATGATTGTCGGCGTCCTTTGCACGCAGACGTATATCCAGTGTATTTTCTCGGCAGATACGCCGATTACGGCCGCGGCCGGCTGCATCACGGCGGCGCTGATTGTCATTCCTGTCGGGCTTCCGTCTGTGGCTGTCGGTATGTACATGAGCGCTTTTGATCCGAATGTGGTGCCTGTTTTGACGCTTCCTACGTACTTTACGAATCATGCGTCCTTCTTGGTCGGCGGTCTTGCGATGGGCGGCATCGTGCTGTCTCTCATCAGCTCGATCGGCGGGCTGTCTTTGGGAATCGGGACGATGCTTGTGACGGATATCCTGATGCCGATCCTGCATCTCCAGGATGACAAGGCGCTTCTCCGTCTGACAAAAATTTCTGTCCTCTCTGTCATGGCAGCGGCTTGTGTGATTGCGGCGATGAACAGGGGAACGCAGGTCCTTTTCTGGAATTACCTCTCCATGGGCCTTAGAGGCGGCGGCATTTTCCTTCCGCTGACGCTTTCGGTCTTCTTCCCTGGGCATTTGAAGAGGGGATGGGCGGTGCTCTCCATGGCAGGGAGCACTGTGGCGGCCATCCTCGCCGTCGTTCTTCATCTTCCGATTGATTCCCTCTTCGCGGGTCTCATCGTGAGCGTCCTCCTGATCCTTCCCGGACTCAGGCTGAAGAGAGTGGATGGGGAATAGAAATGGTCTGAGAAAATAAATGATAAATAAAAGGCTGTGACGAAATGTGCAATCATTTCTTCACAGCCTTTTTGCGTGGGTATTCGATTAGAGGATTAACTAACATGTTTATATATTTGCATTAACTGAAAACCATAAAACCTCGCTTCGCTCGCAGAAATGAACCTCCTCAGGCGCATCCGCGCCAGCTCCCCCTACGGGGCGAGCTCTGACACCCTTAAACCAAGGCTGAGGCCTTGAGGAAAACCGTAAAACCTCGCTGCGCGAGAGGAACTACATCTCATCCGTCGCCTTCGGCGACACCTTCTCCTTTCGGAGCAAGGTTAACACCCTTAAACCTCACTTCGTTCGAAGAAACACCATAAAGCCGGACTTCGTCCGTGGGTAATTAACTTCATTACCGGCCTCCGGCCGTACCTTCCTCTACGAGGTAAGGTCAAACACCCTTAAACCAAGGCTTTGCCTTATGGAAAATCATACGACCTCGCTTTGCTCGTGGTAATCAACCCTATCCGCCCTTCGGGCACCTTCCCCGTCTGGGAAGGCGAGTATTCTTCGGAAATGGAATTCATTCATCCCACGCAAAAAGGATGTGCACTTTCGCACACATCCTTCTTTTTGTTGAGGATTATTCGATATCAACGGTGTCGGGGTTGCCGAAATCGTCGAGTCCGAGATAAGCGACTTCTCTGACGTGTCCATCGTACGTCAGTGTAACGTGATAGTGGAAGGTCTGTCCTTCGCAAATTTCATCGCCGAGTTCTACAGCGGTGGTGTAGCTGTCCGGGCGGTATTCTCTTACGGTGTCGCCTACGATCGGGAACTGGAGGAATACGTATTCTGCGCCCTGGTATTCAACGGAACCGTATACACGTTTCAGTTCGGATACGAGACATTTGTCTACGCCATTTACAATGATGCTTTTTTCAGTTACTTCTGCCATGTTTATCACCTCTACGACCAATATACAGCAAAATGCTTGCCATTACTTATATATAGTACCACTTTTGAAGGATAATCAGAAGATTACTAGTTAAAATAATCCGTTTATACGTATTATAAAAAAATTATTACGGAACACCGTGGTTTTATTCAGCGATTTCGCGCACGTCGTTCTTTACTTCCGGGTTTTCCATCATGCCCTGTTCTTCGTGTCTTCCGTGTTCACAGATGCAGTGCATTCTCTTCTGGCAGATTTCTCCCATGATGGCGCAGAGTTCTTCCATGGCTGCGGGGTTCAGGGAATAGAAAATGTTCTTGCCGTCTCTTCTGTCGATGATGAGTCCGGATTCGACGAGGACTTTCATATCGTGGGAGAGTGTCGGCTGCGTGATGGCGAATGCCTGCTGCAGTTTGTTGGCGCACTGTTCCTTGCAGGATAACATGTCTACGATTTTGAGACGTTTCGGATCGGAAATAGCTTTCAGAATTCTTGCGGTATCTAAATAAATTTGTTCCATTTTGACTCCATGAATTAAAGAATAGAATTATTTCTATAAAGCGTAGCAAAGATGAATGAAAATGTCAATATTTAACATGCATTAGAAAAGCAAAAATTATGTATAAATTCGGATAAAGTTTTTTGGAATGTTTTGCAGGAAATAGGGAAAGATGTGATTCCATCGCAAGTTTCACGGATTTTTTCAAAAATGTTTCACGTGAAACATTTCTTATATTGACAGTGAAATATGGTATAATAATAGCGACTATCTGTGAAAGGAAGGAAAATATGGGCAAGATCATCAGCATCATCAACCAGAAGGGCGGGGTCGGAAAAACAACGACGGCTGTGAATCTGGCGGCGGAACTGGCCGACAAAGGACATAAGACTCTTCTCATCGACGAGGACGCGCAGGGCAATTCCACCAGCGGGCTCAGCAAGGACGTGAAGTTCGGCAAGGATCTCTATGATGTGCTGCTGGATGATGCGGATGCGAAGGAGGCCGCTGTGAAGACAGCGGTGAAGAAGCTGTGGCTGCTTCCTTCTTCTATCGATCTTGCCGGGGCGGAAATCGAGATCGCAGGGCTCCCTGAGAGGGAATTTCTTCTGAGAAAGAAGCTTGCCGCAATCAAGGATTCCTACGATTACATCCTGATCGACTGCCCGCCTTCCCTGGGTCTTCTGACATTGAATGCCCTTGTGGCTTCCGATTCCATCATCATCCCGATCCAGGCGGAGTTCTACGCGCTGGAAGGTCTTTCCCAGCTGGTAAAGACGGTGCAGGTGGTGTCCAGGAAGCTGAATCCATCGCTTCATATCCTCGGTATTCTTCTGACGATGTTCGACGGAAGAACGAACCTGTCGCTGCAGGTGGCTGAGGAAGTGAAGAAGTATTTCGGATCCAAAGTATTCAGGACGGTGATCCCGAGGACCGTAAAGCTTTCCGAGGCGCCGAGCTTCGGCGAACCGATCCTGACGTACGCGCCCAAGTCCAAGGGGGCTGAGGCATATAAGAAACTGAGCCGGGAGGTAGTAAGACGTGACTAAGAGACAGAAACTGGGACGTGGACTGGGTTCTCTTCTGGGGGAAACTCTGGACGAGAAGGGCAAGGTCATCGATCTCGAACTTGCTAAAATCCATCCGAATCCCTGGCAGCCGCGCCGTGATTTCGACGATGAAGCTCTGAAGGGTCTTGCTGATTCCATCAAGGAAAAGGGTCTGATCCAGCCGGTCACGGTCCGCTACAAAGATACGGACGGCGAATTCGAGTATGAGCTGGTCGCCGGCGAAAGACGTTTCCGCGCGGCAAAGATGGCAGGGCTCTCTGTCATCCCGGCAATCATTACGCAGTATGACGACAAGATGATGGCGGAAGCCGCACTGATCGAAAACCTCCAGCGTGAGGACCTGAATCCTGTGGAAGAAGCCTCGGCCTATGAGACAATCATGAAATCGTACGAGCTGACGCAGGAAGAGCTCGCCGAAAGCGTGGGCAAGAGCCGTTCGCATGTAGCCAATACGCTGCGTCTCATGGACCTTCCAGACGAAGTGAAAGATATGCTTTCCGAAAGGAAACTGACAGCCGGTCAGGCAAGGCCGCTCCTTTCGCTGAAAACCCCTGCCGAGCAGATCAGCCTGGCAAGGCGCATCGTGAAGGACGGACTGTCCGCCCGCGAGGTCGAAAAGCTCACCAGTGAAACGAAACCGGGAAAAGTGAAGCCGAAGAAGGATGAGCAGGTCTCTGCTTACCTCAAGAGCCTCGAAGAATCGCTGACGCTCTCTGTGGGCACCCATGTTTCCATCAAGACAGGGAAAGGCAGAAAAGCCCACAGCGGAACCATCATGATTTCCTTCAAAAATGATGATGAATTCGCTATGATAACGAATATTCTCAAACAAAAATCCGAAAATACGAGTGGAGAAGAGTAGTAAATGATAAACCAGACAATAGTAATGTATGTGGTCGCCGGCGTGCTGGCAGTCCTCCTGATTGTGCTCGTCCTCGAGTTCTTCCTTCTGAGGAACAAGCTAAACCGCCTGTACCGCAAGTACATGTATTTCATGAAGAGCGCTGAAGGCGGCTCGATCGAAGTGAAGCTTTCCACAGAAGTGAGAGAGCTTCGTGAAATGATCGCGTCCTCCGAGAACATGCTGCACCAGCAGGAACTCCTTGCGAATATGCAGCTCCAGTCTTTCCAGAAGACAGGCCTTGTGCGCTACGACGCTTTCGATGACACAGGAGACAAGCTTTCCTTCTCCCTGACAATCCTTGACGGGAAGAACAACGGCTTCATCCTTTCCTCTCTGGCAGGCCACGATGCATCCCGTATCTACGCTAAGAAAGTCACGAACGGCCAGTGCCGCGAAGCACTTTCCGCCGAAGAAGCAGAAAGCATCAACCTCGCTCTGAATACGCTGATGCCTGATATGGCACAGCAGGCCCAGCAGGAAGCCGAAGCAGCCGCCGAGTCCGGATACACCGAATACACAGCAGCTCCTTCGCAGACCATGCAGGACTTCAGAGAACCAGCTGACGACTACAACCAGCCGGCACAGAATCCAGGCCAGCCGGCACCGCATGATCACAAAATCGATATGGCAAAAAAGAACTAAGAAAGACAGAAAGACCGCGGGCATATGTCCGCTATCCAGGGAATGGAAGAGACGGCGCGGGGAAGCGCCGGGAAATCAGGAAGTGACCGGACGTTCGGTTTTCTGTGGGGGCAGGAAACTTAGGACGCATTCAATAGACAGCAGGCAAACATGAAAAAAACCGAAAATAAAGAAACCGGCGAAGTTTCATTCAGCTTCACCGGGCAGGAAATCAAAAAACTGAAAATCGGCGCCATTGCGGCGGCTGTCGTATTCGCGGCAAGCATCTGCATTGGCGGTTATTCCGCGTATTCTATGACGTCCCTCCGCCAGGAGAATACACTCTATAGAAACCAGTTGAAAATGGCAGAAGAAAAGATGGAAGCCCTGAATGACAAGACAAAAGCCATCGAAAAAATCTCCAGCCAGCTTCAGGACATGATCAAAGCCAATAATAACGGCGCCGGCGCCAACGTGCAGAATGGCGGCCAGGGAGGCCAGGGCGGTGCATCCACCGTACCGGATAAGGCAAGAGACGTATCCGCCTCCGACCATCAATCATCCGGGACCGCACAGGAAACTGACGATGGCAGCGCATCCGTTGCCACACCGGGCGACCTTCTCCGTGAAATGAGGAAACTTGACTCCCGTCTCGATTCCCAGATTAGGACCATGATCACCCTAAGAGAAGAACTTATGAACCAGACCTACGGCATGCAGGTCCAGCTCCTCAATACTAATGCCACCACACCGGATATCTGGCCCGTCAAAGGCGAGATCTCCAGCTACTTTGGCTACCGTTCCAGCCCCGGAGGCGGCATAGGCTCTACCTACCATGAAGGCATCGACATCGCAGGCGACTACGGCCTCCCAATCGAAGCCACAGCATCCGGCACCATCACCCAGGCAGGCTGGGTAGGCGGCTACGGCAACCTCGTCGAAATCAAGCACCCCGGCGGCATCGTCACAAGATATGGCCATAACTCCGCCATTCTCGTCACCGTAGGCCAGCACGTCGACCAGGGCAGCGTCATCGCCATCATGGGCAGCACCGGAAACAGCACCGGCCCGCACTGCCACTACGAAGTCAGAGTCAACGGCACAGCCGTCGATCCCCTCTACTTCCTCCCAGGCAACTACGCGGGAAATAAACAGTAACCAAAAAGGATGTACACCAAAAGGCGTACATTCTCTTTTTTGGCAATGGGGAGTATGAAAAGAGAGGGAAAAAATGGAAAAAGAAAAGAAAACCAGACAACCAGCTCCGGGCTGAAGGAAAACCAGACAACCTCGCGCTGCTCGGCATTCCTGAGTCCTGATTTTTCCGAGCGCCGCTAACACTCGCCTTCTCAGACGGGGAAGGTGCCTATATAAGTTCAAAACAAAACCATTGATTTTTTCATTTCACATCGCGAGCTGCCCACAACGGAGGGAAGAATTGCCTTTGACCTTGCCCTGGAAGGGAAGGTGGCGGCGGAGCCGACGGATGAGTTGCATTTCCTCAGCCGTTAGGCTGGTTTTGTGGTTTTCAAAGGTGCAGTTTCTAAAAAGGCTGGCGGATAGGGTTGATTACTACGAGCGCAGCGAGGTTTGCATGTTTTCCTTTGCGAAGCAGGGAAATGGTTTCAGAGCTCGCCCCGTAGGGGGAGCTGGCGACGGAGTCGACTGAGGAGGTTCATTTCCAACAGCCTTCAGACTGGTTGTGAAGGTTTTCCTTTTTACTCTCGCGCAGCTTGGTTGTAAAGGTTTTCATCTCCCTCAGCCGCAGGCGGGTTGTTCGGTTTTAAAATCCTTTTCCCCTCGCATCGCGAGGCTGTCCGGTTTTCAATCCTCACTCGCGTCAATCTTACGTCCACCATATTGTTACTTTTTTCTATGGTATGTCTCTTTTCTCTAAAGTTTTACATATATCTCTATAACTAAAACAGTAAAAATAGTCCCATTTTTTCAGACTATTTTCTATAATATAGAAAAATTATAATATTTATTATTATTTTTCGACAAAATTCAATGTATGATAAAGGTGAAGAAGTGTCGATCCGTGGAAGAGCGGAGCGGGCTTGAAATGAGGTGCCTTATGGATAATGAAACGAAACGCGCGGAATCGTTGTTCCTCGCAGGAGAGTTTGCAGAGAGTCTTTCGCTTTTGAAAGAGCTGGCGAAGGACCCGGCAAATGGCAGGGATCAGTACTTGCTCGGGCTCTTCTATTTCTATGCGGTGGAAGTACGCTGGAATGGAGACCGTTTCCTGGAGCTGGTGAACAGCGGATGGAGAGCAGGTGATGTGCTCTCCGGATTCTTCATCCTCTACCGGGACGGAGAAGGAAACAAGAAGGAAATGACGGAGAAGTATGTAGAACATATGAAGAAACTTCTTCCGATGGCAAAGGCCGGCGATCCTTTTGCGATGCGCCAGATTGCGATTCTTTATGAACGCGGCCTGGGACGCAAGATCAATATGGATCAGGCCTATGACTGGTATGTTCGTTCAGCCGAGAAGGGGCTGTGCCTTTCTATGGCGGACGCAGGGCGTATCGCGATGGACGAAAGTTTCTCGCGGTATGATCCGAAGCTTGCTTTCACCTGGTTCCTGAAGGGGGCTGCGCTTGGGTATCACGAAGCGGAGCTGCGCCTCGGGGACTGCTTCTACGGCGCTATCGGCGTCGAAGAGGACAAGGAGAAGGCAGCGACCTGTTTTGAACGCGCTTCGAACCATGGAAACGGGGAAGCGTCGGATGCGCTGGGCACGATGTACGTCCTTGGCGACGGCATTTCCCAGGACATGGACAAAGCGTATGAATTCTTCACGAAGGGCGCAGAGCAGGGCTCTCCGAGCTGCATGTACAAGCTCGGCGACTGCTACCTCTACGGCCGCGGGACAGAAATCAATTACGAAAAAGCGATGGATCTCTACCTGGCCGCCTGGGATAAGGGAAATGTCCCTGCCGGGCGATCCATCGGACGCATGCACCTTCTGGGGCTTGCGAAGAACAGTGATGCCAGCGAAGGCTTCCGTTGGATCGAGAAAGCTGCTGATACCGGCGATATCGATGCCATCGCCTCTCTGGGCGACTGCTATGTGAACGGGGCAGGCACAGAAGTCGACGAAGAAAAAGGAAGGACGCTCCTTGAAGAAGCCGCTGAGCAGGGACAGGCGGAAGCCATCTGCGAGCTCGGCGAGCTGGCACTCCGTGACCAGGACGGGGACGGCGCCGTCAGGCGTTTCAAGGAAGCAGCGGCGCAGGGCTATCCAAGGGCTGAAAATTTCCTTGGCCTCTGCTATGCGACCGGCATCGGCGGGACGAGAAATCTCCGTGCCGCTGAAGAATGTTTCAGAAGAAGTGACGCGCAGGGTGATCCTGACGCGAAGTTGTTGATGCAGCAATATTTGAATGCCTGATTGTATGGAGGGACAATGAATCGGTCACAGGGTGAGTCTTTATTTATGCAGGGAAAAATCGACGAAGCGGTCGTAGAACTTCAGAAAGAAGCGAAGATGGGGGCGCCAAGAGCCATGTACCTCATCGGCTGCTGTCTTCGCGAAGGCTACGGCCACGTCGAAGCCGACGAAAGGAAAGCGGTCAAATGGTTCCAGAAAGGTTACGAGGAAGGCAGCGCACTCTGCGGCATTTCCCTCGTGAACGGGACCGATGATCAGGAAATGTGGGATATCGTGAATGAATGCTTCCCGCGTGTCCTCAAGGCTGCCGTTTCCGGCGACGTCCTTGCGATGGATGAAGCAGGGCGTTTCTATCTGGGCGCTCTCATCGTCAATTTCGAAGAAGGCATAAAGTGGCTGACGAAAGCAGCGCTCGCTGAATACTGGCGTGCGCTCTACGATCTGGGCTCCGCCTACGAAGAAGGGTACGCCGTTCCAAGAAACGAAGAACGCGCCATGCTCTGCTTCAAGAAAGCGGCAGAATTCCATGACCAGTACAGTGAATACAAAGTGGGCGAGATGCTCCTGAACTCCTGGAAAAAGGAAAAAGACACGAAGAAAGCAGCTGAATGGCTGAAAAAGTCGTGGAAACACGGCAACGGTGAAGCAGCCATGCTCCTCGCGTCCGTCTATGAAAACAGCGACGACAAGGAAGACCAGGAGAAAGCCTTCCGCTGGTACGAAAGAGCGGCCGAAGCCGGCATCCCCGAAGCACTCGCTGAACTTGCCTACGATTACGATCAGGGCTTTGTCGTAGAAAAAGACAGAAAGAAAGCTGTCTCTCTATATAAGAAAGCCATTGCCATGGGCCACGAAGAAAGCCTCATGTCCCTCGCGCTCCTGTGCCTCGAAGAAAAAGACGAGAAAAACGGCTTCCTCTACATGAAAGAAGCCGCCGAAGCCGGCATCCCCCGCGCCCAGTACGCAGCAGGCATGATGTACCTTGAAGGCCACGGCACCGAAGAAAACCGAGACGAAGCCTTCCGCTGGATCGAAGCAGCCGCAGAAAACGGCGTAGACGAAGCAGAAGCCGTCCTCGAACATAACGGGTATATGATTTAAGAAATCCAAAGAAAAAGCATTGAAAACTCGAAACGAGCTTTCAATGCTTTTTTTGATGCGGAAATGGAGGAAAACCGGAGAAGCTCGCTGCGTGAGAGGGGTGCATTTCCATCGAGCGAAGCGAGGTTTTGAGGTTTTCAGATAGAACCAATAAATACATTTGTTAGTATCCTTTAATGGAATATTCCAATAGAAAAGGGGACTGTAGCAAAATGATTAACCATTTTGTTACAGCCCTTTTTTTGATGGGGAAATGGAGGGGAAACTGTAGAAGCTCGATGGAATCGGGCGAAAAACCGGACGACCTCACGATGCTCGTGGAACATTTTTATAGTTTTAGGTGCGATGAATCATGCACACCTTCAGTCGAACATCAGTGTTAAAAGTTCGACAGCTTCCCCTAACGGGGACTCCCAAAAGCGTTGAAATTGTTCCCTCTCACATCTTCAAAATCGAAAGTGATAAAAAGGCGAACAGCACCAGCGGTAAAAGCTGTCCCCGTTAGGGGAAAGTGGCGCGGATGCGCCGAAAGGGGTTCATTTTCTAAAAAGGCCGGCGGATAGGTTTGATTACCACGCAGCAAAGCTGCGGTCGTAAGGTTTTCCTTCTTTTACTAAAAATGTTTCACGTGAAACATTTTTGTTTTCTGTTTTTTTTCTTTTCCCATTTTCCCTTTTGTTTTAAGGGTTTTCCTGTTGTATGGTTTTCTTTCTTTTTCCCCTTTTTATGGTTTTCCTCAATATTTCCCCTTTTTAAATTCCATTCTCCCTCGCGAGTTCTTCCTTCAGGAGCTGTATGAATTCATCGCGGATGGACCAGGGGGCGGCTTTTGTCCTTACGCCTACGGACATGGCATACTTGGTCTCCGGCAGGGGGATGACGTACATTTCCCTGAGGTCTTCTTTGGAAAGGGAGGAGCGGACGAGGTTCTGGGGGCAGAAGAGGGCGCCCATGCCTTTTCCGGAGAGGCAGAGGAGGGTTTCCATGTTGTTGGACATGCAGCGGATGAAGGGTGTGAAGGGCGCTTCGGCGAGGTAGAGTGTCTCGAAGTAGCCGGAGACGTTTTCGCCCCGGGTATTCAGGAAGGGGCATTTGGCGAAGGGACGCATGCCTTCTTTGACGTCCCTCTGGAGAGCGGCGGAGACTTCCTCGATGGTGCCTTCTACGGTTTCGTCGAAGAGTTTCTTTGTGATGAGGAGGCAGATTTGTTCTTCGTAGATCGGTTCTATTTCAATGCCTGGCGGGACTTCCCTGTAGTGCCCGATGGAGAGGTCGATATCGCCTTCGACGAGGCGGGTCCTGAGCTGTTTATTCGTGGATTCCAGAATGCGGAATGTGACGCCCGGGTGCTTGTCCCCGAATTTCTTCAGGATGGGCGGAAGAAGGGTCCTGCCGCGGACATAGCCGACGCCGATACGCAGTTCTCCTGTTTTTTCTTCTGCGATGTCGAGGAGGGAGCGGCGCATGGATTCCTCTTCGCCTGTGAGAGAGAGGGCGTAATGGAAGAAGGTCCTTCCTCCATACGTAAGCTCGAGGGGGACATGGCGGATGATAAGCTTGCAGTTCAGCTCGCGCTCCAGCGCGGCGATGCTGGCAGAGAGCGTCTGCTGGGAAATATGGAGTTTCTCAGCTGCGCGTGTGAAATTCTTCTCCCTCGCAAGCATGATGAAATAATGCAGCGATTGAAAGTTCATAGTAACTTTTTTCCATGGTTCATTTTCTTCATTATAACAAAAATACCATGTAAAATATACGAATTTAAACAGTTGGATATTGTTACTTGAAAAACCTATACTATGGACAGATCGAAGAGATCAAGAAAATCAAAGAAATGAACACAGAAAGGAAGCATACAAAATGGAAAAAATCATTGATCGTGAAAACAAGGAAGCAGTCAAAGCATTGAAGAAGGATAACTTCTACTTCGGCTACATGGCAGCCAGGAAACTGGAAAGAGCCGATTACGTAGAAACCATCAGCGGCCTCAGAAAACCGGAAGCTAAGAAAATCAAAGCCGCTGTCTAAGAAAATACCGGCAGAAAGGAAGCAGGAATCATGGAAAAAATCATTGATACAGTCAATAAGAAAGCCGTTGAGGACATGAAAGAAGAGAGTCCGTACACAGCCTTCAAGAGTGAGAAGAACCTGGAAAGAGCGGAAGCCATGGAAGAGAAGGCAGCTGCTTCCAAAGGTGAAAAGGAAGAGTCTTCTGAAGACTACGTTTCCTACAAGGAAAAGAAAAACCTCGAGCGTGCCAGCCGCATCATCGAGAATGAAAAGTAACAAAAACAATCAGTAAAAAGTACTATCTAAAACAGTTGGATTTAGTATAGTAGGAAATCTATACTATAGGTGAAAGGAAGGAAAGGCCCGGAATTCCCGAGATTTCCTTCATATCACCGGAAACCCGGTACCAGCAGAAAGGAGGCATACAGCGCGGGATCTCCCAGTCGTTCAAGAGCGGAAGGGAAGGATTTATCATGATGAAAATCTTAGAGTATGAAATCAGAAAAGGCGTCAAGCATTTCAAGAAGGAATACGGTTACTTCGGCTACCTGGCTGAGAGAAAACTCGACCGCGCAGCATACATCAACGATTGTGTCCTTGGCCATCCGAGAAAATCGGCCAGACACATGGCAAAACACCCGGCGTAATTCCCCGAGGATAAAAAAATGATCAATCAAAGCACTGTTAAAAAGGAGCCCTGAAGCATTGCTGCAAGGCTCCTTTTTAGCGGGGTCTCTGTTGACAATTTATTTTTTCGCCTATAATTATGGAGTACAAAGAAGAACCGGTTTCGGGACTTTCCCTCGGGGAATTAGCCCCCTTTGGGCCCGCGATGGGTTCTTTTTTATTGTCTGCATACATGTCGCAATAGCGCTATTGGTAATCATTCCTACAAATAAAACTTGTGACTTCCACAAATTGAATTTGTTTGTCTGTATTTCGAAAAACATCTATACTATAAACAGATAGTCAGATACTTCATAGAGATAGTACTCATAATTCAATCGGGGGTTCTATCGTCATGAGGCAGTCATTTTTCGACGCTGCCCGTCACTTGTAATAACCCGGGGGCTTGATGGTACGGCGCTAGTCGTATTTGGGGAGTTTTTCTTCAAGAAAGGATGACGAATCATGGAAAAGAAAGTAGAAGAAATGACAGAAGAGGCCATTGAGAAAATGAAAAAGGAGCACGAATTCTCCGGTTTCCGTACAGAGAAAACGATGGAACGTGCTGAGCAGCTCGAAGACGCAATGGGACAGGCTGACAAAGACGTCAGCGGTGAAACAGAAGTAGAAAAAGTCGATGAGAAAGCAGTCGAAGATCTGAAGAAGAAACATGAATTCTCCGGCTATGTCGCAGAAAAGACAATGGAAAGAGCCGAAGAAATCGTCGATGCTCTGAAAGAAGACAAATAATTTGTTTCCATGGATTGAATCCACCAATCTATGCATATAAATCAGAAAGGCCAGCCGTAAAGCTGGTCTTTTTGATTGGGAAAATGGGGAAGTGGACGAGCACCGCTAAAATGCCAAGACCCGTACCACCTCCTACCCTCCACTCCCTGCATTCCTGCCGCTTTCCCATACGGAAAAGGTATGAAACCAGATTCAAAAGAGGAATGGAAAGATTCGATAATTTCTATATATCCGGCCGTTTTCTCTGTTATAATAATTGTAGAAAGAATGATTGATCTGGCGTATAATGATTGGATGTTTTATACATGGTACGCATGGAAGGAGTCTGTATGACAGAGATAGAGAAAGCGCGGGAGCTTTTCGTTTCCTGCCGCTTGAAGGAGGCAAAGCCTCTCTTGGAGGAACTGGCCGGGGCCGGTGACAGCGATGCGCTGTACATGCTGGCCATGATGACGTATGACGTGGATATCGCTATCGAGCTTCTGGCAAAGAGCGCTGCGAAAGGAAATGCGGGCGCCAAGCTGATGCGCCTTGAGCTCATGGCAGATGCTTCGGAGGAAACGATCGCCGAAGCTGAGAAGTCGATCATCCCGGAAATAGAGAAAGAGGCAGAAGAAGATCCCGTTCTTGCCGATGCGCTGGGAACGTTTTACCTCGTTTATGGAAAGAAGCGCGAAGGATGGACAGAGAAGGGGATGGCCCTCCTCTCCATGGCAGAGCAGAAAGAATACTGGAAAGCATCGATTCACCTCGGAAGCGCGTTCAATGAGCTGCGCGAAAATCCGCTGGGGGATGCAGACCGGTTCAATCCGGGCGAAGCCATCATCCATTTCTCCTTTGCCGCTGTGAAAGGCGCACCGGAAGCGGAGTATTTCATGGGCTTCCTCGTCTACAGGGGCCTTGGAACGAAGCAGGACCAGAAGGCAGCCATCCAGCTCTGGAAGAAAGCGGCGGCCTCGGGCTACATGACCGCGGCGCTGACGCTCGGCTTCGTCCTTTCCTTCTCCAAGAACGAGAAGGAAAAGAAGGATGGCTTCAAGTACACGAAGATGGCAGCCGAATCGGGAGATCCGACGGCAGAAGGAAATCTGGCAAACTGCTACTACTACGGCACAGGCACGAGGAAGGACAGACGTCTGGCCCGCCTCTACTACAAAAAAGCCGCAGAGAAGGGGATGGAGTCGTCTGCCATGCAGCTTGGCGTCATGTACCACGAAGACGGCAAGGACGACAAAGCCTTTGAAATATTCAGGAAATCCGCGGAAAACGGCTATCCGGCATCAATGGGATGGCTGGCCGCTTGTTATGAAAATGGGTATGGAACGGAAAGAAACAGGGAAATGGCGAAATTCTGGCTGACCCGCGCTGCCGATCTGGGCGACGAGGACGCGAAGAAAGCGCTTTCCATCATTTCCGGGAATGGTTAAGGATTCAATGATTAGAAAAGAATGTATTTTAATTCTGGCGGCATGCCTTCTGGGCATTTCTTCGCTGCCAGCTTTCGCGGCGGCACCGGTCATTCCGCAGATGCCTGACCGCATTATCCGGGCGGAAAATGCGAAGGAGGGGCTGAATGCGCCTTCTTCGGAAAAGGATCTCGTGCTCCTCACATGGGCAGAAAATCCGGAATCCGTCCGCTATGAAGTGGAAATTTTCCGCGGTATTCCTTACAACCTGGACCGCAACGAACCTCTGGCGGATCACGTCTATGACAACCAGAGAATCTATACGAATAAAGTCATCATCGACCTGTCGAAGATTCCGGCAGGGGACGGCGTGCTCTACTGGCGCGTGCGCCCGATCGATGCCGACTGGACAGGCCTTGCGCCGTTCTCAGCTCCGATGGAAGTCAGGAGCACGATGAAGCGCCTTGGCCGCGATGCGCCGCTTCCGAACGTCTATCGTCCGGAAAACGGTTCCTCGCTCATCTATCCCGTCTATTCCTACGCAGGGATCCCGGGCGCGGCGAAGTACGAAGTGGAAGTGACAGACTCCTATCCGGAAACCCTTTCCGGCACAGCGCCTTCTGCCCACCGCGTCTTTTCCCGCGTGACCTCCCTTTCGAACGTCTATGACAGCGATCCCAGAATCGGGACCTACTACTGGCGCGTCAGGGGGATGGACGAGACAGGCGCGCCCGTCGGCGAATGGAGCCTTCCCGAACGCGTGAGAAATGACGTCGAGAGCCGCTACAATGTCGGCATCTTCGGCGACAGCATTACTCAGGGCGGCGGCCATCTCTACCACAGCCCCGCCGATATGGCGTACAGCTACGTTTCCTACCTCGATTTCCCGGCCGTCAATATGGGAAGAAGCGGCGACACCGTGGAAATGATGTACGACCGCTTCGACAGGGACGTCCTTCCCTTCCACGTGAAGTACCTTCTCATCATGGGAGGCATCAATGACCTTCGCATGGGCACGAGCCCGGACAAGGCCATCGAGTACCTGGAAAAAATCCGTCAGAAGTGCATCGACCACGGCATCACGCCGATTCTCATGACCATCGTGCCGCTCAATCCGGAAAACATCCAGAAATACTACGGCGAGACCACCTATGCAGGCTGGAAGGAATCCGTCGCCAAAGTGAACGCCTACATCCGGACGAAACCATATATCGACACCGCCGCACCCTTCGCATCCTTCGACGTCATGCCGTCGGAATTTGCCATGGACGGCATCCACGGCGACTGGAACGCCAAGCAGATGATCGCAGGGGAAATCAACCGCGAAATCGGCCATTTCATACCGACCTATTAATAGAAATCTTATAAGAAAAGCAGGGGGGAGATTTCGATGAGAAAACATTACTGGAAATATAAATGCACAGCAGCACTGCTGATGCTCTGGTGCGCCACCGGGACGCTCGCGCCGGCAGAAGGGGGAGATCTGATCGGACTTTCCTGGAAACCCGATTACGATGCCGTGCGCTACGAAGTGCAGATGAAAGACGATGACGGCATGTTCTACGACAACCAGTTCGTCTACGCCAATTCCGTCCTCCTGGACAAGAAAGGACGCCTGGAACATCCTGAAAACGTTTCCTACCGCGTCCGCCCAATCGACTTCGACGGAAACCCGATCAGCGCCTTCACGCCATACATGCCGTTTGAAGACGGCGCCTTCAAGGACGACCGCGACGCGCCGTACCAGAAACCGGACAGAAGCGGGGAACAGGGCGGAGCCATGCTCTATCCCGTCTATTCCTTCGTCTGGATGCCCGGCGCCGCTTCCTATGAAGTCGAAGTGACCACCCAGCCTCCGGAAAATCCGACAGGTACCGATCCCTCCCTCTTCCGCCTCTGGAGCGCCAAGACTGAGCTGAGCGACCTCTATGACGCAAGACCGAGGACAGGCACCTACTACTGGCGCGTCCGCGGCATCGATGCCAAAGGAAATCCTGTCGGCGAATGGAGCGAAGCACAGAAACGCACCACCGACCCCGATGCAGGATGGGTCGTCGGCGTCTTTGGAGACAGCATCAGCCACGGCGGAGGACGCATGTCCTACAGCCCCAACGACCTCGAATACTCCTACGAGCACTACCTCGATTTCCCTGTCATCAACCTGTCCCAGAGCGGCGACACCAGCGAATCCATGCTCGAAAGATTTGACAGAGACGTCCTACCCTTCCATGTGAAATACCTTCTCATCATGGGAGGAAGCAACAGCTTAAGAGGCGGCGTCCCTGCCGAAGACGTCATCGAGGACCTGAAAGCCATCCAGCAGAAATGCAGCGACAACGGCATCACATCCATCCTCATGACCCTTCCGCCGATCAACCCGGCCAGCATCAAGAAAACCTTCGACGAACCCACCGTAGACGACTGGCAGACACCCTTTGCCAAAGTCAACGCCTTCATCCGCACCCAGCCCCACATCGACATTGCCGCTGCCTTCCCCCTTGACCCGGGAATGACACCAGCCCTTGCCCTGGACGGCCTCCACGGAGACGTCGTCGCCAAACAAAGAATGGCCGCTGTCATCAACGAGCACATCCGTGACTTCGTCAAAGAACCCATGGCCCTGCCCGAAAATCAGACGGAAGAAACCAAAGAAAACACCAATGCTGCAAAAACCTCGCTACTGCCAGATTGACAGCACGAAAGAAAAAAGCGAAGAAATTCACCGGGATAAGTTATACACAAACTGTGGAAAACTTTGTGAATAAAAACAAGTGAATAAATACCTGTGAAAATGTGAAAACCTCGATAATATCGGAAAAACAGCAAATAAAAAGATTCACACAGCCCCTTTTCACAGCCTGTGAATATTGTGAAAAACTCTTGGGATAAATCACAAACCCCATGCAAAAATCCCTGTGCTGCCCCAAAAACACTGGGAAAACAAGACTCTTTAAACAAACCACTATATATATCCTTCCTGTGAATAAAACCAACTATATATAGTAAAGACGCCAAGGGACAAACCATCCCAAGGCGTCTTTTTTTGACAAAAACCAAGAAAATGTTTCACGTGAAACATTTCCCAAACCGCAGCAGCAGAAAAAAACAGCAGAAAACCAAAATGGCAACAGTAAGGATTTTGAAGAGCATACTTTGAACCATTTAAAACGAGCTGCTACGAACTACTATGTACTGAGTCCTGACTTTTCTCGATTATCGTAAAGCTGTCACCGTCAGGGGAAAGGGGTTCATTTTCCCAAGCGCCGCTAACACTTGCCTTCCCAGACGGGGAAGGTGCCCGAAGGGCGGATAGAGTTGATTACCACGAGTGCGCGCGGTTGTATGGTTTTGAACTTGACCTTGCCTCGTAGAGGAAGGTGGTCCCGGAGGGACCGGAAACATCATTTCCCAGCCTGTAAGGCGGTTGTATGGTTTTCACTCTCTATTCTCAAATCCCCATCCCCTCCAAAATTCTCACAAAAAAACCGCCATGAAATTTTTACAGCGGTTTTTTTATTTGTATGTAGTTGTTATCCCAGTGCGACGTCGAGAGCCATCATGACCATGAAGCCTACGGCAAAGGAGAGGACTCCGATATCGGAGTGTTCACCTTCGGACATTTCCGGGATGAGTTCTTCTACAACGACGTAGAGCATAGCACCTGCGGCGAAGGAAAGGAAGTAAGGCATCATCGGGACGACCATGGCGGTGACCAGGATCGTCAGCGTGCCTCCGATCGGTTCTACGATGCCGGAGAGGACGCCTCCTATGAAGGATTTCCAGCTGCCCATGCCGGCGGATTTCAGCGGCATGGAAATGATAGCGCCTTCAGGGAAGTTCTGGATGGCAATCCCAAGCGACAGTGCCATGGCAGCCGCAGCAGTGATTCCTGCGTGTCCGGAAAGGAAGCCTGCATAAACGACACCGACGGCCATGCCTTCAGGGATATTATGAAGCGTCACGGCCAGGACAAGCATCGTCGTCCTTTCCAGGTGGCTCTTCGGGCCTTCGGCTTTCTTCGCATTCATATGAAGATGCGGGATCACACGATCCAGCAGCAAAAGGAAAAGGATGCCGACGCCGAAACCAATCGTCGCCGGAAGGAACGCCATCTTTCCGAGAGGCTCAGACTCTTCGATCGCAGGGATCAGAAGACTCCAGACCGATGCCGCCACCATCACGCCGGCCGCAAAACCCGTCAGCCCGCGCTGTACAGAGCGGTTCATCTCGCCGCGCATAAAGAACACACACGCAGCCCCCAGAGACGTCCCGAGGAAGGGGATAAACAATCCCCAGAATACATCAGACATAAAATTTCTCCTTATTCAGTTAGTCGGTAATCATTTCAATAAAAGGGGAATTCTTATTGAAAACAATTATCACTTATACATTACTCCACGTTTCGATTCCTGTCAATATATTACCATAAAGAGAACGAGAGAGGGGAAAATAGGTAGACAATTGGGGAGCATAGGACAGGGGAAACCGTATGAATAAGAAAACCACACAAATGGGAAAAACGTATGAATGGAAAAACCATACAACCAAGCTGCGCTTGTGGAACCTTTTATAAAAACCAATGAATACTGCACCCCTTTCTCCGGCAACAGTTAAAAGATTGGCCGGATCCTCCCCCGATGGTGGAGGTCAAAACCTTCTGTATCGTCGTGTACCGCTATTATTAACTGCGATGTACTGAGTTCCGATTTTCAGGGCCGTAGGCCGGTCTTGACCTTGCCCTGGAAGGGAAGGTGCCCGACCTCAAATTCTGATGTCGGGCGGATGAGTTGCAGTTACTCGGACAGAGTCCGGTTGTATGGTTTTTAAAGGTGCAGTTTCTAAGAAGGCCGGTGGAAAGAGTGTAGTATTCCTTAATGCTTTCAATATAAAAAGGTTTTTCGAGCGAAGCGAGGTTTGCCCGTTTTCCCTTTGCGAAGTAAGGAAAGGGTTTTAGAACTCGCCCCGTAGGGAAAGCTGGCGCGCCTGCGCCTGAGGAGATTCATCTCCCTCAGCCGTCAGGCTGGTTGTCTGGTTTTAAACTCTCTCCCTAGTTTTCCCGCTTTTAATCTCTCTCCCCAGTATTTCCACTTCTAAAATACTTTTCCAGGAGGGCAGCTCCCTCTATTTTATCCCTCCAAATATTAAACCAATCTTAGCATTTTCTTCTTATATTAGTAAATGATTAGTTAGAAATCTATGCAAAATCCTTGGTTTTATCGATGTTTTCGCACTTTATGCACAGGGGTGGTTTGAACGTTAATTTTAGGGGTATTTTGGATAAAATGTGCTGAAATTTTCAAGGGGTTATCCATTAGAAAATGATTAAACTTTAAAATAACGCTTGCATATGGGTCCGCTGGGACTTATAATGCAAACATCAAATTCATATTGGTGGATGATGCAAGTGGGAGAAAGCCGTATGGCTTACCGAAGGAGTAACACTCTCAGGTGCCTCGCAAGAGGCGGTACCGGTTGCGGACACACTCTGGAGAGTCTCACAAATGAGCGCCGAAGGTGTAAGGATCGCAAGGTCCCAATCTCTCAGGCAAAAGGACAGAGCATAAAGAAACGTTCTTACGATTTTTTCGTACTCGTTTTAGGATAGACAATGCCGGCTTCCAGAGTTTTATATTTTGGATGCCGGCTTTTTGCATATTTCTATTTCGAGGAGGACGAACATGGATTTGAATTACATGAATTGGCTGAATGCAGCCGACAGTTTTATCTGGGGACCACCGCTTTTGGTTCTTTTGGTGGGAACCGGGATTCTGCTGACACTTCGTTTGAAGATGTTGCAGGTTTTCAAGCTTCCCAAGGCTTTGAAATTAATTTTCAAGGCACAGAACGCAGGCAGCGGAGATATTGATTCTTTCAAGGCTCTCTGCACAGCTCTTTCCGCAACGGTAGGCACCGGCAATATCGTCGGCGTAGCTACTGCAATCGCAGCTGGCGGCCCTGGCGCTATTTTCTGGATGTGGATGGCTGCTTTCTTCGGAATGGCAACCAAGTATGCGGAAGGTCTTCTGGCTGTTAAATACCGCGAAGTCGATTCCAAAGGCGAAATCGCCGGCGGCCCGATGTTCTACATCAAGAACGGCATGGGTGAGAAGTATAAATGGCTTGGAACTCTCTTTGCTCTCTTCGGCGTACTCGTCGCATACTTCGGTATCGGTACATTCGCTCAGGTCAATTCCATCGTTGAAATCACCCAGATGACGGTCGGCGTTTCACCGACATGGACCGCCATCATCCTGACCATCCTGGTCGCAGCTATCACTCTCGGCGGACTCCAGTCCATCGCGAATGCCGCATCCAAGATCGTTCCGGCAATGGCAGTGATTTACTTCGTTTCCACCGTCGGCGTCCTTGCTTACTTCGCTAATCAGATTCCGATGGCTATTGAGACCATCATTTCCAACGCATTCACCGGCACAGCAGCAGCCGGCGGCTTCGCAGGAGCAGGCGTGATGCTTGCCATGAGAAGCGGTATTGCCAGAGGCGTATTCTCCAACGAATCCGGCCTTGGTTCCGCTCCGATCGTAGCCGCAGCCGCTAAGACAAAATGGCCGGCAGAACAGGGTCTCATTTCCATGACAGGTACCTTCATCGATACCATCATCATCTGCACCCTGACCGGACTTACCATCGTCGTATCCGGCGAATGGCTCAAAGGCCTCAACGGCGCAGCACTCACCAATGCAGCTTTCCAGGATGCCTTCCCGGCAGTTGGCGGCTACATGCTGATGGTCGGACTTGTCCTCTTCGCCTTCACCACCATCCTCGGATGGAACTACTACGGCGAACGCTGCATGATCTACCTCTGCGGCACCAAGGGCATCCTTCCTTACCGTATTATATTCATCGCGCTTGTCGCAAGCGGCGCGTTCCTTAAATTAGAAGCCATCTGGGTTCTGGCGGATATCGTCAACGGACTCATGGCTATCCCGAACCTCATCGCTCTTCTGGCCCTTTCCGGAGTCGTCGTCAGAGAAACCGAGAAATACTTCGATCATCTGAAGACCGGCAAGGACTACGAAGAATACGAAGACCTCGATCCATCCCTGGCAAGTGCAAAAGCTCAGCCAGAAGTGGAAGAGTAAGAAGGTTCATATCTGCCAGGCGAGAAGGTTTCCCCATTTTCCCTTCCGCCGGGCAGTATGATACAAGGCCTGGGACAGGGCCTGCGCATCCATCCATCTTCGGAATCGCAGTCCCGGGCCGCCGGGAGAGACACCCAGAACTCTCTCCCGGGTGGGGGCCCTGCCTTTCAAAAAGGGAAATCCATCAATCCTCTTGTATACTTCAGGCCAAGTGCCTTTGTATATGCCGCAAATGCCCGGCAGGCTCATAGAGTCAAAGCGCATACATATCTGTGGATGATGTACACTGAAAAATGAGAGCTGAAAGGGCACTCTGCCGAAGGAGTAATACTATCAGGCGTTCAGAAGAACACGAAACTGTGTACGGACACAACTCTGGAGAGTCCCATTCGATTGGGCGCCGAAGGTGTAAAGGGATTTCACCCGTAAATCCCGAATCTCTCAGGCAAAAGGACAGGGCTGGCACGTGGGTAACTCCCGCTATGCATGGATGCATACATACATACAACCGCCAGCCTCAGACTTTACACACACCATCAGCCTGAGTGCGGCGGTTGTTTTTTTCTCAGAAATACGGGTCAAATGTAAGGGGGATATTATTATGGACATGGCTGCAATCAACTCGCTCGTCAATACCATTGACGGCATAGTCTGGGGCCCGGTAATGCTGGTGCTCCTTGTCGGTACCGGCGTGTACCTCACCTGCTTATTAAAATTCCAGACCTGGCGGAATCTGCCCTATGCAATCCACAGCGTTCTTTCTAAAGAAGCCCGCACCACTAAGCGCGGCAAAGGCGACGTTTCTCCATTCTCCGCATTAATGACAGCTCTCGCTGCCACCATCGGCACCGGCAACATCGTAGGCGTTGCCACCGCCATGTTCTCCGGCGGCCCCGGCGCCCTGGTATGGATGTGGATTTCCGCATGCTTCGGCCTCACCACCAAATTCTCCGAATGCATGCTGGCTATTAAATACCGTGAAGTCAATGCTAAAGGTGAAATGAAGGGCGGCCCCATGTTCACCATGAAAAACGGTTTCAAAAATAAAACCGCTGGCCGTACCTTTGGCTTCCTCTTCGCACTGTTCTCCGTCATTGCTTCCTTCGGTATCGGCAACATGACCCAGGCAAACTCCATTTCCGGAGCCGTACAGACAGTCTTCGGCGTACCGGTGGAAGTCTGCGGCGTCATCCTCACCGTCCTTTCCCTGATTATCATCCTTGGCGGTATCAAGACAATTTCCAAAGTTTCCTCTGTCGTTGTTCCCGGTATGGCTGTGTTCTACATCATCGCAGGCTTCATCTGCATTCTTATTAACATCCAGAACGTACCTCACGGCCTCTATATGATTTTCATGATGGCCTTCAACCCGCAGGCCATTGGCGGCGGCGTCCTCGGCACCATCACAGTTACCGTCATGAACTCCATGCGTTACGGCGTTGCCAGAGGCTGCTTCTCCAATGAAGCCGGCCTGGGCTCCGCAGCCATCACCGCTGCTGCTGCTACCACCGACGACCCCGTTCGCCAGGGCTACATCAACATGACCGGCACCTTCTGGGATACCATCGTTGTCTGCTCCATCACCGGTCTTACCATTGCTTCCTCCGGCGTTCTTGGCACTACCGATGCCAGCGGCGCACCGCTGAAAGGCATCGCCCTCACCATGGCAGCCTTCTCTACCCAAATAGGCATCATCGGTACCTATATCGTAGCCATCGGCATCATCCTCTTCGCCTACTCCACCATCATTGGCTGGGAATACCACGGTGAAAAAGCATGGGAATACCTCTTCGGAACCCATAAATTCAACATGGTTTACAGAATCATCTTCTCCCTGGTTGTTTACGTAGGTGCTACCCAGACCCTGGATCTGGTATGGAACCTTTCCGATATTGCCAACGCACTCATGGCAATTCCAAACCTCATTTCCCTGCTGGTTCTCTCTCCTGTCATCAAAGAAGAAGTCGTCCGCTTCCAGGCCGTCCTCGAACGCGAAAAAGCAGAAAAAGCAGCTGCCAAAGAAGCAGCAATCGAAGAAAGAGCCGGTATCTGATCAGGCTCAAAAAGGCAAGATTAAAGAAATCTCCCTTACAGGAAATAAAGGAAATACAGGAAACACAGCAAAACTCCGCCCGATGCATAGGACGGGGTTTTCTGGCGGGGGGGGTAGGGGAAAAGGCCAAGGTGCGCCGCTTGCCGCTGCTGCTAACTGCGATGTACTGAGTCTGGATTTTCAGGGCCGTAGGCCGGTTTTAATCTTGCTCCGAAAGGAGAAGGTGGCGGCGGAGCCGACGGATGAGTTGCATTTCATCGAGCGTAGCGAGGTTTTGAATTTTTCATCAAGGCGTAGCCTTGGTTTAAGGGTGTTAACCTTGCTCCGAAAAGAGAAGGTGTCAGCGTAGCTGACGAATGAGATGTAGTTCCTCAGCCGCTAGGCTGGTTGTAGGGTTTTCCTCGAACGAAGTTCGGTTTGCTTGTTTTCCTTTTGCGAAGCAAGTAAGTGGTGTTGACCTTCCCAGACGGGGAAGGAGGGCCACGAAGTGGCGGTTAGGGTTGATTACTACGAACGAAGTTCGGTTGTCCGGTTTTAATTCTCCTCTCTATATATAAATACTATATATATAAGGAAGGTATCCTGCGCTCTTAAAATCTCCTCTTTTGTTTTTTCATCCATCTGTCTCTTCCCATTCCCTGCGCCTTTAATCTTTTATTTTTTTCCCGTTTTCCTCCTGTTTCAAAATTACATAGATATTTTCTATCAAAAAACATAGTACATCCATTTCCATCTGTCCCGAAAACTAGTTCCTTATACTCTCTGTATATGCTATATACAGTATACAGGCGGCGTTTTTCATGTATGCGGAATTTAGAAAAATACATAGTATCAATATATAAAAAAAATATATGAAGAAGTACTTGCTTTTTGAAAAAATGCGTGTATAATTCAATCAAATCACATCCGAGGGCGGAATCTATGACGAGTCCCGGTTTGTGGTGGAAATGTACGGGTTCCCGTACCATAAGGGTGGATGAAGTACACGGAAAAATGACATGAAAATGTCTGCCGAAGGAGTAACACTATCAGGCGTTCTGAGAACACGAAACTGTGTACGGACACATCTCTGGAGAGTTCCGCTGAAAAGATGCGGACGCCGAAGGTGCAAAGGGATCTTTGATCCCGAATCTCTCAGGCAAAAGGACAGGGCTGGCAGCAGGGTAACTCCCGGCTATGCGTGGATGCATACATACATAGCGCCAGCTTTGCACTTCAGATCTTTCTGAAGGCTGAGTGCGGCGCTTTTTTGTTTCCAAAAATTATTGAACCCCGTATAGCAAGTAATCAAGAAGGGAGCTGCCGAAAATGGATATGGCTGAACTCAATCAATGGGCCAATGCGGCTGATAGTTTCGTATGGGGGCCGGTTATGCTCTGTCTCCTCGTGGGCACGGGGATTTACATGACCCTCACTCTTCACTTCCTCACATGGAGAAATCTTCCTTATGCTCTGAAGAGCATTTTCTCGAAGGAGTCTAGGACGACTTCAAGGGGCAGCGGCGACGTTTCTCCCTTCTCCGCGCTGATGACCGCTCTGGCGGCTACGATCGGCACAGGAAATATCGTGGGCGTTGCGACGGCTATGTTTGCCGGCGGCCCGGGCGCTCTCGTCTGGATGTGGATTTCCGCCTGCTTCGGCCTGTCCACGAAATTCTCTGAATGCATGCTCGGCTTCAAGTTCCGCGAAGTGAACGCGAAGGGTGAAATGAAGGGCGGCCCGATGTTCACGATGAAGAACGGCTTCAAGAACAAGAAAGCCGGCATCTTGATGGGTTTCCTCTTTGCTCTCTTTGCCGTCATTGCCTCCTTCGGCATCGGCAACATGACCCAGGCGAATTCCATCAGCACCGCCGTCAATGTGACATTCGGTGTTTCCAATGAAATCAGCGGCATCATCATGACCGTCATGACCCTTGCCGTCATCGTAGGGGGCATCACCTCCATTTCCAGAGTTTCCTCCATCGTCGTTCCAGGCATGGCTGCCTTCTACATCGCTGCCGGCCTCCTCTGCGTCATCCTCAATATTGAAAACGTACCGCACGGCCTCTACATGATCATCATGATGGCATTCGATCCTTCCGCTGTCGAAGGCGGCGTGCTCGGTACGATCACTGTTTCTGTCATGAACGCTATGCGCTACGGCGTGGCAAGAGGATGCTTCTCCAATGAAGCAGGCCTCGGCTCAGCTGCCATCTCGGCCGCTGCTTCCACGACTGACCGTCCGGCAAGACAGGGCTACATTTCCATGACCGGCACCTTCATCGACACCATCGTCGTTTGCTCCATCACCGGTCTCACCATTGCTTCCTCCGGCGTCCTCGGCACCCTTGGCGCTGACGGCAAGCCCCTGACCGGCGTGGCCCTCACCATGGCAGCCTTCTCCCACAATATCGGACCGATCGGCAGCTACATCGTTTCCATCGGCATCATCCTCTTCGCATATTCCACCATCCTCGGCTGGGAATACAACGGCGAAAAAGCATGGGAATACCTCTTCGGCACCCATAAGTACAACCTCATCTACCGCGTCGCTTTCTCCATGGTCGTCTACGTAGGCGCTACCCAGACCCTAGACCTCGTCTGGAGCCTCTCCGACATCGCGAACGCTCTCATGGCGATCCCGAACCTGATCTCCATCCTCGTCCTCGCACCGGTCATCAAGGAAGAAGTCTTCTCCTACCAGAAAGTCATTGCCGCTGAAAAGGCAGCAAGGGCAGGGGAGACGGCCGCAGAAGAAGTGGTCCAGAAGATTTGAATATCATTAGAAAATAAAGTTTCCCGTTTATTTTTCAGGAAGGAAATCCCATTTCCTTCCTATAGCGAATTTACATAGGGAGCGCGGTTATTCTCAATCGCGCTCTTTTTTTCATGCATGTTGATTCATAAAGCGAAATAGTAAATCTCATAAATTATAATACAAAGGTTATGCTTTACATAATTTATTAAATATCTCAGATGGGTACATATATAAATGTATGGATAATTTACGAAATCTATTAGTTTTTTATTATGTATGCTCCTATAATATGTCTATCATTTTTAATGCCTTAAAAGGCACCTGGAGGGGAAATTATGAATCTTTCGTTACAGATTTTTGCCTCCCTTGTCCTGTCCGTCATCGTCGGACTGGTATTGGGAGAAGGCGCGGCGGCGCCTGTGAAGACATGGATTGCCCCGATCGGCACCATGTTCATCAATCTGATCAAGATGATGATCGTTCCTGTCGTCTTCTGTTCCCTGGTCGTCGGCATGACGTCCATGGGGGATATGAAGAAACTGGGCCGTATCGGTATCAAGACGCTGTCCATTTACATGGTGACCACCGCTATCGCCATCGTGATCGGCTTTGCCGTAGCCCTGGCCATTGATCCGGGCACCGGCATGAGCATGGCCGGAGCGACCGCGCCGAAGGTCAAGGAAGCCCCGAGCATCATGCAGGTCTTCGTCGACATGATCCCGTCGAACCCGATCGCATCCATGGCCAAGGCAGACATCCTGCCAGTCATCATCTTCGCCCTCTTCGTCGGAGCCGGCATCATTTCCGTCGGCGGCAAGAGAGCCGAGACACTGATCAGCTTCTTTGATGCATTCGCTGAAGTCTGCTACAAGATCATCGCCATGATCATGAAGACCGCCCCGATCGGCGTCTTCTGCCTGCTGCTTCCTGTCGTCGTCATGAACGGACCGAAAGTGCTCCTGCCGCTTCTCTCCGTCATCATCTGCATGCTGATCGGCTGCACCATCCACGCCGTCTGCGTCTACTCTGCCATGACGACCGTCGCCGCTCACATGAGCCCGGTCACCTTCTTCCGCGGCATGTCCGAAGCGATGGCCATCGCCTTCACCACCTGCTCTTCCGCAGGCACGCTTCCGGTCAACATGAAGAACGTCCAGGAAAAACTCGGCGTTCACCGCGACATCGCATCCTTCGTACTGCCCCTTGGCGCGACCATCAATATGGACGGCACCGCTCTCTATATGGGCGTCTGCTCCATTTTCATCGCCAACGTATTCGGCGTACCGCTCACCTTTGACCAGATGATGATGATCGTCCTCACCGGCACCCTTGCCTCCATCGGCACCGCCGGCGTCCCGGGCGCAGGCCTCATCATGCTTGCCATGGTACTCCAGTCCGTCGGACTTCCGCTCGAAGGCCTTGCACTCGTTGCCGGCATCGACAGAGTCCTCGACATGTTCCGCACCTGCCTCAACATCACAGGCGATGCAGCCGTTGCCGTCGTCGTCAACGCATCTGAACAGGAAGTGCCCTCTGACATTCAGATCACAGAATAAGAAGGAAGGAAATGGGGAGTGATGAGCTTCATGACGCTCTCCTATATATAGTAGTAATAAAATAGACTTGTGTATGCTTATAATGCAACAAGTATCCACTATATATGCAAAACTTGTAAGAAATTTTTATAGAAATATAAAAAAATTTACAAAAATTCTATTGTACAATACACCTGCTTTGCCTTATAATAACAATACAATTCGTAATGGATGATGCATACAGAAAGAGCTCGAGGATGAAAAGTGTATACTTATTCAATATACACCTTTCGGAGACTGCCGAAGGAGTAACACTATCAGGCGTTCAAAGGACACGAAACTGTATGCGGACATAACTCTGGAGATCTCCGCTGAAACGATGCGGAAGCCGAAGGTGCAAAAGGCGCAAGCCTCAATCTCTCAGGCAAAAGGACAGGGCCGGACAAGGACTTTGAGAAATCAATGGGCCGCCGGCTCTGTTTTCATTTTTAGAGCCGGCGGTTTTTTAATGGGTTTTGGGAAAGGAAAGTCTTTCTCAGGTAGTGGATCCCTCCAAAGGGGTGGGGGATCTGGGGAAAATGGGAGGAAAAATCTATGTTGTTAGACATCTTAAACCAGATTGACAGCATCGTCTGGGGACCGTGGCTCTTAGTCTTACTTGTCGGTACGGGCATCTGGCTCACATTCCGGCTCACACTGCTGCAGGTCGTCAAACTGCCGAGAGCTCTGAAGCTCATATTCTTCGCAAGAAACAAGGGCGAAGGAGACATTGATTCATTCAAAGCGCTTTGTACCGCGCTCGCTGCCACCGTCGGCACCGGCAACATCGTCGGCGTCGCTACCGCTATCAAACTCGGCGGCCCTGGCGCACTCTTCTGGATGTGGCTCGCCGCCTTCTTCGGCATGGCGACAAAGTACGCAGAAGGCTGCCTTGCCGTCAAATACCGTCAGGTCGACGACAACGGCAACATCGCCGGCGGCCCGATGTACTACATCGAAATGGGCCTTGGCAAGAAATGGAAACCACTCGCCGTTCTCTTTGCCTTCTTCGGATGCATGGTAGCCCTCCTTGGCTCCGGCACCACGACACAGATGAACGCCATCATTTCCTCCGTGGAAGCAGGCTTTGGCATTTCCACCTACATCACCTGCGCCGTTATTACAGTACTCGTAGCTATCATCACCTTCGGCGGACTCCAGTCCATCGCAAAAGCTGCTGAAAAAATCGTTCCGGCTATGGCCGTCATCTACTTCGTCATTACCGTCATCTTCCTGGCACTCAATGCAGGCGGCCTCCCGGGCGCCATCAGCCAGGTATTCACCGGCGCATTCTCCGGCACCGCAGCTGCCGGCGGCTTTGCAGGCGCAGGCGTCATGCTCGCTATGCGAAGCGGTATCGCCAGAGGCCTCTTCTCCAACGAATCCGGCTTAGGCTCCGCACCGATCGTCGCTGCTGCCGCTAAAACAAAATGGCCGGCAGAACAGGGCCTCATTTCCATGACCGGTACCTTCATCGACACCATCATCATTTGTACCCTGACCGGTCTTACCATCATCGTATCCGGCCAGTGGCTCGGTGACACCAACGGCGCTGAACTTACACAGAACGCATTTGCCGTCACCTATGGCGGCTTCGCGCCGATCCTTCTCACCGTATCTCTCGCACTCTTCGCCTTCACCACCATCCTCGGATGGAACTACTACGGCGAACGCTGCTGGGAATACCTCTTCGGCACCAAGAGCATCCTCTTCTACAGAGTCCTCTTCCTCGTCATCCTCGCATCCGCTGCCTTCCTGAAACTCGAATCCATCTGGGCACTCGCAGATATCGTCAACGGCCTCATGGCCATCCCGAACCTTATTGCCCTCCTGGGCCTCACAGGCGTCATCGTCGCAGAAACCAAGAAATACTTCGAACACCTCGAAATCCGCGACGCCAAACTCAAAGCCTACAAAGCAAGAAGAATCGGAAAGAGATAAGAAAAGAAACAGAATCAATAGAGATGTGGAACGGGGACGCGGACAAAAAGTTGGACCAATTGACAGAGGTGTCAGGAGGTCAATTTA